>JGI24006J15134_10000841_pt1 | contig 18130 bp, 33 predicted proteins | sample LinPmetageLP53_FD_15134 | JGI IMG/M metagenome (IMG submission 15134)
TATTTACGTATTATCTGTACTTCTTCTGATCAAAAAGATATTGACGCGAAAATTTTGGAAATCAATATAAATGGTAGAAATCGTCAACAGGGGGTTAAATAATGAAAAATACAATCAAAGGTTACGTTTTATTCGATGGGAAATCAGAATTGAATGGTAAAGATATTATCGCAATTGCTACCTTAAATAGCAAGAATGAGAAAACCGGGCCTATGCAACAACTCTGGATTTTAGACAAGCATACCGCACCACATACCGCTGCTAAAGAAGGAAAAAACGATTCCGTGTGCGGGGACTGCCCAATCAAAGACCAATGCTATGTAACCTTGCATCAAGCACCACTGGCAGTGTGGAATGCATATCACCGCGGAATTTATGATACTTCATTTGTTGATGGCATTGGAATGGAACAATCTATCTTTTCACAATGGGTTTTACGTTTTGGAGCGTATGGAGACCCGGCAGCACTGCCGAAATGGTTACTTTACACTTTATCGCGTATTGTAAAAGATTTTACAGGTTACACCCATCAATGGAATAAACCTCAATTTCGATATTTGAGTCGGTTTTTTATGGCGAGTGTAGAAAGTGTAGAATTAGCAAAACAAGCAAACGAAAAAGGTTTTAGAACGTTCCGCGTGAAATCTAAAGAAATGCCTGTTAATGATCAAGAAATAGTTTGCTTGGCAGACTCGCGCAATATACAATGCCGAGACTGCAAACTATGCAATGGTAGCAAAATGGCAAAAAACATAGTTATTGATGCGCATGGTGCAAAATCAAAAGGTATTGTTTACGCTTAAATTAATCTGAAATAGGAGTTTAATAACATGGCAAAAATAACCGGACATCACTTCATAAATAAACCGACTGAAAATTTAACAAGAAAACAGCGTAAAGCATTAAAACAAAGTAATGCCAGTGGTCGAGTCTCAACTGGTTATCAGGAAAAAACATCGTTTCAATCGGATAGTACTTTGATTTTACCTGAAGATCAATGGGCTGCTAATTTAGAGTTGATTTAAATTAATCTTAAATTGGAGAATTAAAACAATGGAAACAATTGAGATAGGCATTAATGAATTAGCAAAGTTAAATGATTTAATTGACGCGCATGGTCTATGGCTTGTAATATATCAGGATGGGCGCGGATATAGAATTGAATCCAAGCGTGGTCGTGCTATCACCCCAATATTAAGCGGCAAGGAAACATATTTACATCTTACAACAATTTTAAATACTTTAAATGAATTGAAGGAGGTTAAAAAATGAATAAAATTTATCAACAAATCACCGATAAAATCATAGCACAATTAGAAGCAGGCACTATACCATGGCGCAAGCCATGGAAGGGTGCTACATCGACCCCAAAAAATCTTATTAGTGGTAAAGACTATAGTGGAATAAACTTCTTTATACTAGCAATGAGTGCTTATGAAAGCCCTTATTTTTTAACCTATAAACAAGCAAAGGCGATAGGCGGAAACGTATGCAAGGGCGAAAAAGGTACGCACGTTATATATTATGGAGTTGGTAAGGATAAAAAAGAGGATAACAAGTCTTTTCGTTTCTTAAAGCAATACGTGGTTTTCAATGTCAATCAATGTGAAAATTTGAACCATGATCGGATTGAGGAAGCCAAAGATATTGAACCTCTAGAGTTTAACCCGATTGAAAAAGCCGAGGCAATTTATAACGGTTATATAGGAAAACCTACGCTTCAATTTGTTGAAAATCAGGCATATTATAGGCCGTTAACTGATGTAATAAATATGCCTAAAAAGGAATCATTCCATAGTGTACAAGAATTTTATTCGACTTTGTTTCACGAAATGACACATTCCACGGGTAGCGAAAAAAGATTAAATCGACCGGAATTAACAGACTTAAATGCATTTGGTAGCCACGACTATTCAAAAGAGGAATTAACCGCTGAATTTGGCGCGGCTTATTTATGCGCCATTGCTGGAATTGATAACACTTTAGAAAATTCCTCGGCTTATATTAAAGGCTGGCTAAGTAAACTTAAAAATAATAATGATTGGCTCGTAGGAGCCGCTTCCAAGGCACAAAAAGCAGCAGACTATATACAGGGTAACCTTGATAAAAACTAACCTTAAACGGGGGCTTTGCCCCCTCAACTGGGAGAGATGAGATGGTCGGATATGAATGGGATATTGAAACAGTAACAGATGAAGATGGGGATGTGATGGATCATCATCATGGAAATAAGTTAAAAGAATTATTGTTCTATAAGAATACAAAACCTGAAGATGGATTCCATTACGAGTTAGTTCTGGTTAGGGATGTGTGGGATGAATTTGATGGGGTTACTAACAGGACATGGGCCTATGAAGATGAAGGCAAGATGCCTAAAGAATTTGATAATGGTGTTGCAGTCCCGAAACGATTTCTTGCAGAGTATGAAAAAGTTTGGAAATAACTAACAGGGGGCTTAAAGCCCCCAGAATGGAAAATATATGGATACCAGCGACCTAATTCTAGCAATTGAAGATTATATGTATAATCACCTCGATAGTAAAGAACACCTATCAAAAGATAATGCGACCATTATTTTCTGTCTTACAAGTGTATTACAGACTGCTATAGATTCGCTGGAAATACTTGACAAACTTGAAAATAAAGGGAAAATATAATGTCATACTGGAAACCCGGTAAAAAGAAAAACAGTGCATTAAAACGCGATACAGACCGCCACAGAAACCAGAAATTAGCTTATAGAAACGTCCAACAACAAATGAGAAAGGAGGTACAAAATGGACACGATATCGAAAATCAGGAGCTTGCAAACGGAGCTTAATAATCCTGCTCTGGATATACCATTAAGCAGGCGTGAAATAAACAATGTTAACCTGCGATGGTTGGTACGCAATGTAACTATTAAAAACCCGGTGAGAGCGGTAACAATTATGCCTAAAATTAAAATCTTGCAGAAGGAGTTAAGATAGTGGATATACAAAAAGAATTGAAAGCGCATTCGTCTAATAAGCAAACCAGATTGATCCAGATATACGTTGAGCCGGAGGTCTCAAAAGCTATTGACATTATCTCAAAACATTATAAGATCAATAAGTCTGAATATATTAGGCGATGTTTATCGCTTTGCCGATCACAAATTAGAGATGCTAAATTACTTAAAACATTAGATAAGGAGTTAAACAATGGATAATATTTCCGAAACTTTTACGGTAAAACAAATTGACAAAAGGGCTAAAGAAATGGTTGCCCGATTGGAGGAAACATATCCTCATTGGGATGTTCTTGATTATGATTGGGCAATCCGCACCCATCACGTAGACGGTTATTGTTCATTAATTGTCAGCGTAAAATTAGAAGATAAGGAACAGGGGGAAATTACAAAAACGTGGGATATTGAGGACTACTTATGATTAATATAATTGCTGGGATTATTTGCGGATTAGTAACCATAGCCGTTATTTATACCGCTTTCACTTGCGTGATGAGTACTATTCTATCCACCATTTTAACTTAAGGAGCAAATGATGAGACCAATTATTTATATGCTAAAAGAAGTATGTAAGGACGAAAACGGTAAAATACTGGGCGGGAATCCTGCTGATAATATACTAGGGGCTGATGAGGTAGTACTGCTCAAATTGTCAGAATATAACGCAGGTGGCTGGGCATCAGGATCAATTGCGTTTCTAGTTGACAGATACCAACAAACTGCACAAGGCGATTGGCCTGTAGAAATTGATGTGATGCAGACGGTCAACAAAACAAGTGATGATGAATTATGGGAGACACTCGCGGGGTATTATGATTGTAAAGGATTTGCTCCTGAAGGGTATTTAACAGCCCCAATTGAACCTCTCAAACTTTAACTTAAAGGAAAAAAATTATGCCTACCAAACAATTCAATACCTCCATGAAAACAATGCCTCAATTGCGTGTTATAATTGATGAGCAGAAACTGATAAAACCCAGAACGACAGATGTATCCAATGCTATTAAAACAGTGGGGATGGCCCTCTGGAAGCGTGAGCAAAAGGTCAGAGGTAACCGCTGGCAAGAAGTCCAATACAAAGATTTACCACCGGGTCAAGTGTTTAAGTTCACCCGAACACGTTTCAAATGCGATGACGCATTGGACGTAAAACCCGGTGTACAAATGTCGGCAATGCGTGGTAACGATTCTGCAATGGTCTTATCCCCCGGCATGGATCAAGGATCTCAAATTATCTTTCATCCTGACCGGGTAGTATTAACGAAAGGCACAGAATTATGATTAAATATTTAATCGGGCTGCTATTTTTGATAATGATTTTTGATCAAGGAGGGAATAATTATGATTAGCAAAGTACAAGATCAAATCGCGGAATCAATGGGCTTTACACGCGATACATATGAATCAGGCACTACCTATACTAAGAAACGTGATACAGATACTGAATACCATGTGATTCAATGCAAAGGTGGTTGGAAACGTGCTATCTGGGAAGATGGTAAGTATACAAATTGGCGCGTGGAAAAAACCTTAATAGATGCACTAATTGATTGAGAAATCAGTGAACATATCGGGGCCGATTAGATTCTGGCCCCGGTGTGCATCACATTTTAAGTAAGTCAAAATAAAATCCCGTGCTTTAGTAAAATCATCGCAAGCTAAAACAAAACTCCCATTCTCTGAAAGTTCCTCCATAACATCATCCATTTCTCTGGAAATAAATGTCGGTGCTTTATCTTCATCTTCAGGCACATAGATATACATTGAATGAAATCTCTGGTCTTCAGAGATTGCAGATAAGCCAATATTTGGAAAGTCAGGCTGGTCTATACGGTAAAGCATTTTAAGACCTGATTCTTCCTTTGAGTAGATCTTAGCCCAAGCCATAATTTTATCAAGAGTCCCCATTACCGAAACCTTTCCTAACAAGTTGAGCTTCATTGTACTTATCCACTTCAATCAAGTCGATTAGATAATCCATGTCAGCATGGATATAAAAATTCAACGGATCTTTATCATCAGCTAATGGAGTTACAGTTTTCCATGTATTACGTGATTGCCGATAAACCAAAACAGGTGTTTTGTTTAATCTCTGACCTTGAGATACAGCCTGCAACCACCAATCNTTAATATTCAATCGTTCTTGGCGTTTGACTTCAACTGCGTAATTACCAACGATAATATCGCAACCACCATCCCTGACCTGATCCAAGGTACGGTTTAAAGAAGTGCCTAAAGCCTCATTCAAGATAGCACAAACTTCACGCTCACCTGACTGACCTTTATTCCTTGAAGCTTTACTCATGGGATACAATTCTCCATTAAACCAATCAAGACACTCTTTTATTGCTTCTTAAAATCAGAAGCAATGTTTTACTTTTTTTGTCTTAAGAGTAGTTAACTTAATTTTTAAACTCCAAATTTTATCCCATTGTTCTGAATTTTACTCTATTTTTGAAATCCTGTCTACAAACTATCCATTAAAGTATCTAAAATGCACATAATAATTTGGATTAAATCTTGACAGGTTTTTGGATTTTGTCTGTTTTTGCTAATTTATGTCGTTAAAGCTGCTCATTGGGATTCGTATACAAGGCTCTACATCTCCTTCTATTCCACGATCTGTACGACCTGATGCAGTGACTGGGTAGTCATTTGTTTCCTTTATTTCGGTGTACATTAGCCCATCTGTGAATCCAACCACGAAAAAGCACCTAGCACCTAATACACTGATAAAATCACTCATCATCATAACTTTTGACAAGCTTAATATAATATCAGGATATTTAGATTTACTGACCGCCCTTTGCTTATGCTCAATGTATACATTCTTTTCCGGTATCCACCAATCTAAGCGGTATAAAGGCTCATATAAGTCTACTATCTTACAATCCCATGCACTCTCAACCTTATGCTTGGCTGCATTCTTATGGTCAACATCTCTCTGGGTTTCTAATTTAGGTTTCATATGAGTCTTGCCTTATAATGCATTCATTCATAATTTGTTGTAAATAGCATAACAAACAGTGAAAACAATAATAAATATAATCATAAATATTCTAATCATAATAATTTAATCTCCTGTGAATTTATGTGGCTGGCGGTTATCCCTGCGCCACGACAGGGTATAGATACCCTAACCGCCAAGGGTGAAACATGAAACAGTATTTAATTTTACTGGCCCTTCTTTTTGAATTGAAAGCTTTCGACACAAATAATATTCGGCATCATTGCCTTTGGGTTAGATACAGAACCTCACCGCCCTGAGTCGTGTAATTGTTTAAAGTCGTCCTGTACTCCGACTATTCGTTGCTCTTGTCTCTGTAAGTTTTTTTCGGTGTCTGGTGGGTACACGGCGTTCCATGTACCACACTGATTCAATCGGGTTGGTTGTGTTACCGGGATGTTGATCATGTTATCAAGTACGTTTTTCTTTTCCATTAATTTTCCTCCGCAACATATTCATATCCTACTTCCCCAAATAAGTTTTAGACATAGCTGGTAACCATTGATTCCTGTAACGCACCATAACTGGGAAATTAATATCAGTCAAGTAACATACCGCATCAGTTTTATATATTACAATACCGGGCTTCTGTGCCTCGGTATGGCAGCCCACTCTTATCGCACTGTACGACACTTCTAAGCCGTTTTTATGCAAAAGCTGGACTTGGTTATGTACTACACCATAGTCCCATGCAATAGCCTTCTCAGCAGGCGGTATCATCAACAAAATAGATATTAACAACTCATTCATTTGTTTTCAGCAGAAGCCATTGCCTGTTTAGCTTTCCATGCTTGGAATTCAGCCTCTAAGTCAGGCATATTCTTAACCAAATCCCGAATATTCATAGTTTCAGACTGTGCTTCCCCTATTTGGTTCACCACCAGCTTCAGGAGAATATCAAACTTATCTCCAGAGGGCCAGTCTTCCACATTCTTCTTATCACTACATAGTATGCGAGTCATAGCCTTGTCACCAGCATCGTGGCGTTCTTTAATAATAGACTGCACTACGTACTCAAATGTTAATTCCTGTGGTTCTATTTTATCGTTCATTAGAATGGCTCCTTCTCGGTAATTTGTTGTGTTTTTTTATTAAAGTCTAACTCCAGAGGCTCTAGTACTGGCCCTCCACGATTCTTATACATCTTATAAAAAGGTGTACCTGCCTTGTTACTGAATAGCTTGATAGCACTATGTGCTTTGTGGAGCAATTGCATAGAATCAGCTATCTCACCTTCTCTATTAAGCTGGACTAATACCACTGACTTCATTCCAAGCTTACCAACCGTGTCTTTAATTCTTTGCAGCCATTCACCGTACAGGCCATAAGTGTTCTTACCATGATCTGCTTCAGTTAATGCAAGCTCACCTATGTAATCCACAAATACCACGCAAATCCCATATTGGCTATGATACTGGTGAATAAGATTGATTGTGTGGTCAATAGTTTTCGCTTGACATCCAGTAACGTAAAGTTTGCCGTCTCTAAGGCTCTTTGATACCCCCTGTACTCTCTTGTGTGCATCATCTTTAGTTTTTCCTAATTGAATATCTGATAACGGGACACCAGAACCACACGCTAACAACCTTTCAGTAAGCTCTGATGCTTCCATTTCATAGTTAATATATAGAGTAGGTATACCTTGGACTACTCCAATGTTGTAGGCCCACTGTAAGGCGACAGCCGTCTTTCCGAAACCCGTGGGGCCACATATGAGATTGATGAGTTTGAGTCCTTTGACGACATTGTCAAAAACTGGAAAGAGGGTGCGGATACCGTGGATACCGGGGTTGGCTCTTTTCTTGTGGATCTCTTCGCATATTTCACCGAGTCCTTCGGGTGAATAAGTGTCAACACCGCTATTGAAAAATTCACTGTTAAGTTTGTCATACTGATCCTGTAATAACCCACAGGCCGCTTCAATAGTATCCATGTTACCTGCCAGCCTGTGAAGGGTATCGCCAAGCTTATAAATTTCTCTTGCGTAAGCATAAGCCTTTAACCTTTTAGAAAAATGAATCGCTGTAGTTCCCGTAACTGCATTATCATAGATAAGGCGTATATGCTCNTCNTCTTCACGCAACTTATCCACCAATGTTGACTCGGTATATTTNTCACCGGATTCAGCAAAGTCAAGTAATGTAGTATAGATCCTGCGGTATGCCGTATTGAAAAAGTATTCTGGCTTAATACTTGTTGCTATACGATAGAGATAATTCTGATCTGCAACCAAAGCACTAAGTAATTCGACCTCAACCTCGCGGTCATGGGGGACTCCATCTAAAGTCTTCATCTGTATTGATCCACACTCTCACCAGCAGAGGCTTTCAATACTTTAGAACGATCAAAGTTTTTCCTAAGACTGGTGGGGGATAGACAGGTCACAGACCAAAAAGGGTCTAAGGAAAAGGCTGTGATAGCCTTGCAAATATCCTCAGAACTATGACCATCCACTTCTTGCATCAACCGCACAGTGTTAGCCCATTCACGCATATTAGGCTTTGTAATGTCTACCGCTTTTTTGATAGTACGGTAGATAAAATCTGCGAGATTAAGCTGATCCTCCGAGAATTTTTTCAACACTCTTTTTTTCTGTGCCTTTTCTATCTCCTGATGGGCGTTGGTTCTCTCCAATATCACTGCCATCCCATCTTCCATCACCTTCAGCCTTGTGCTGATGTCCACTAGCAATACCATTTCTGCATTTGTCATTTTGTTTCTCCTTTTCAAAGTACCATAAGAACATTAATCCTACTGCTGCTTTGCCTAAATGTGGCTCACTCCTGTCACCGTCTTTCCATAAGGCAATATGATTCCAAATATGATTGTCTATATCTCTGCCGGGTTCATCAAAGCCACTCTTGTAATTAGGAATACCCGGCACTACATTCGGATGACTAACCGTACCTTCATACATAGCCATAGCCATCTCTTTTAAAAAGCCCATCTCTATCAGGTCATAGCGCAATTCTAATTTGTTTCTTGAAGCTCCTGATTTAGATACGTCCTGTTGTATACCGTTTTTAGTCCTCACTATCATCCTCACGTTCAGGTTCAATATATTTAGCACTAAGTTCAGCATCACATATCACTACTTTCTCCATGCAGTAAAAGCATTGCCATACACCGCTTTGCCGAGTCCTTAGAGGCTCCATCAGCTTGTTGCACCAAGCACACTGCGTATTTTCAAACATCGTAGCCATTGTGTAATCTCCGTGAATAAATTAACAAAATCCCAAGGTCGAGAACTATAATCCCCTCCTGCCCAGTATGCAACCACCATCCTATCCACACACACTGCATAAACAAACCAAAGACCATACCAGAGCGTAAAGTCTCGGCATGAGTTACCATCCAAATGCTACACAAAGTAGCCAAGGAAAAGATAATCTCAATTAGATGCTGATGCATATTTTAATACCGTAATATTTTTAATGTTAGACAATTGAATGTCGTTATATCCATACACCTTATTGTTACTGGGATCATAGTCAGAAGTAGTTCTTAAAAGTGAAGTACTCTTCCCAACATAAAAGCCTACTGTACGTGCGGTGACATACTTATTCTTGGGTGGGAACGCTTCATCAATATCGCACCACCCATCACCGGGATCTTTCTCGGCATCAACCCACTCAACCAATATCACATCCAACTTGTTCAAAGCCTTCAACTGATCCCGAATTACCTGCTTCATTCCAGTCTCCCACAATCTGTATTGGTTGGAGTGCAATGTTTAAAGCTCCACTTATCTTCACGAAACATATCTTCACGTAACTCTGACAACTCAAGCCTTACTTCACCAGCGGAAGCACGAACAACAGGTGTATCAATTGAGCTAGGGTCTGTGTGCCAAATCTTAATTCCCCATACTGTAACTACCACCATGCACACTCCTAAAAAAATATCGAACTTATCTAACTTGGTGTCTCGCATTTTATGTACTCCCTATAATAATTAAAGTTTTGTAATTTTAAATATTGGCTATGATTATCTTCCATAATTGCCCTGTTGCAAAGATGGAGATACCTTCTCACATCGTTTAGTTCATCCCTCACAAATTTACCGTCCGATTCTATATCCACTCGGCTACGCTTGTCAACAGCGTATCGCCACTGCTCTTTAAGTTTTTTATACCTAGTCTCCAAAGGCCCAACACGTTTTAGTTGTTCCTTCATACTTGCCTTCATGTTGCGTATGTATGGACTCATTACAACCTCTTCAGCGCATGGCGTGTAAGTTTCGGGTCAAAGTTTTGGTTGTGTAGTTTCATCTGCTGTTTTGCTGTAACAGTTTTAATCAACTTACCGTTTTCTTCTGGGTAGTTATCGTAAACCTTGCAGTCAAAGATGCCAGCAGTCTGTGATGTAGAATCTGACAGCCCGTAAACAATCCCATTAGCATTCTCCCCTATCATTTTTTCATCATTAGTGGAAGAGAGTTTGACTTCTACTGGTCGGTGTTGGTTAAGTATCATAAGTTTATCTCCAATTTAAAGTAAAAAAAATGCTGGGTGACATCACCCTGCCCAGCGGCAAGTTATCTTACAAGGAGGTTCCACGATGCCTGTGGAGATTCTTAGAAGGGTACGTCACCTGTAGGGGTGGCTGTACCCTCTTGTGGCTTGCTTTCCAAGAAGACAATACGATTCGCATTCAGATACATCTTAGAACGCTTGTTACCATCATCGTCTTCCCACTTGTCTTCTTTAAGCTCACCAGCAACCATAATCTTATCACCCTTTTTGGTGTACGCTGCAAGGCTCTCTGCCTGCTTATTCCACGTTTGACAATTCAGGAACAGAACTTCATCCTTAAAGCCATTAATCGCGATACCAAAATCACCTACTTTATGTTCTCCGGCATCACGTACTTCTGTGTCGCGTGTCAATCTTCCTACTGCTTGATAACTTTGAAACATTTTAAAACTCCTATTGAGGCAGGTTAGCTGCCATTGCATCCCATTGATTTTTAGTAATCTGGTCGGGATTTCTTACCGGACTACCATCGACTGCTATTAACAACTCATTTAATACAACTAGTCGTTTGTTACGTGATTCATCATCTGCACCACCATGTTGTCGTAAACAATACCCTTTGACCGCACCAGCGGAATCTTTCTTTAACCCAAGTGCGACAGGAGCGTTATTATACTCTTCAGGTTGCTTACCTGCTTCAGCATCATCACCCGTAGCCAATTGTAAAAACTTAGCCCACAAATACTTATTAGCTCCTGTGATAGCCTTGTATATTGCCTTATCGCCCTTGTCTTCACCACAACCCCACATAGACAATTTATGGGGCCAGATAGCTCCTGATACGTGTCCCAAAGTGTAGTTCATCTTTACATAAACCTTATTCCCAGACTCACGCATCTCATCACAATCAGGAGTTAATATTAATCCAGCAGCTACGAAATAAGGTCGTGCAACTTCCAAAATATCTGCTTCTGATGCGTAGGTGTACTTAGTAGACCCAAACTTNACCTTACCTGTCTTCTGTACATANGACACCTTCTGCATTACCACATTCAAAGCGTTGATAATCATTTTCTCATGCGACCAAACTGCTGGCTGTGGTTCTACTGTTACTGCTCCACTTGCGGAGTCTTGCTTTTTCTTAGCCATTACTTCCTCCTATTTAATTTTACAAAGAAAAGTTCTTGTTGCTGTTTTGGTTGTTGTATGGGCTTTCTTATACTCTTCAATGGTAACTGGCTGGAATGAATGCTTCTGAAACAACTGCATCGCCAAACCTTCCCAATCAACAACCTCTTTACCCTTACCACGCTTCCAAGTGAATAGGGGATTGCCAGCATTATCATGTAATACTGACTTATCCCCCATAAACTCTTTTACCTTAAATTCCAACTCATCTATCGCTGCCTTATCGTCAGCGGTGACCTTGGATTCTTTTTTAAGNTTGGCAAGAAGAGTAGCCTCGGCAATAATCCCATCTGTNGCTTCAACCCCCACATCCTGATAATCAAAGTAAGTAGCTAACATAGGTAAGTCAGCTTGGACATGGGGTGGCTCTTCATTCTTATCCACATAACTTAAAAAGTCTTTAAGGCCATCATATAACAATGAGTGGTCATGGTTGGTAAAGGACAATTCAAATACTTCTAAATCATTACCACCAAAATATGCTACTACATCTACATCTTTAATACCAGCCAACATCGACTGTCCACACGCTTGGATATGTACGTAATTAGGTACGCCATCTTTCCAAGCATCTTTCATGCGAGGCCCAACATTCTTGATTTCAATAAGGCGGGTTGGTACTGTTTTCGTAGTAATGCCATCGCAATGGCAAATGATACGTGGTTCGTCTTCGTGGATCAGGGTGTCAGGAAAAGCAACACCACCCCGGTTGGTAAGGATGTTGTACTCATCAAGAATAAAAGTCTCCATGAAATTACCCACCCGCATTGCCATTGTTTCTTTGTCGGCAGGAGTGTTACCTTTCATGTAGTGATACAGGGCTGCGCGAGTGCGTTTGCCGAATCCGTACCCTACCGCTTGAGCCATACTACTAGCTCCTATCTTTCCTGCTCTGAACTTTAGTTGTTCTTTTGTAATCGTCATATCGTTTCCTTTGTGTTGATAATTTATGGAGGTCGGTGCGTTATACAGTCGCCTGCATAACCAGCCCCTCCGAGCCGTTGTCAATCAAGACAAGAATTAACTGGTCATTTACCCGTGACCAGACCAATGCACCGTTTGGGCCTAAGCGGGTGGAGTAAAACAAATAAAAAAGGGGCTTGGGAATCCACCACGAAATTCCAAGCCCCTTAACAAGTTCTAGTAAAACTAAAACTATAAGTTCGTTTTGATCGTGGTGTGAATCTTGAGTCCAGCACTGCATCTCTGAACTGCCACCACTTTAAAACAACTCTATTTAGTTGTCAACCATGTTTTTATACTAATCCTGTATTTTTTCCATAAGCCTGAGATTGGGCCACCATCATTGCCATTTGTTCTGGCGTAAACATACCCCCAGACTGGGAGTAAGACCCTTGAGGAGCCTGCTGTGACTGCACATAACCTACATCCGGTTTTGGCATAGCACTAATACCTTTAGGTATAAAAGACGGTTTTGGCATCGCGCTTATCCCCTTTTGGGGGACTTGTACGTCTTGTTGGAACTGGCTGTTAAATAAATCTTGTGCGCTCAATGATTGCATAGGTTGCTGTTGTGATTGCCTATAAGCTGCATCCGGCTTGGGCATAGCACTAATACCTTTGGGAGGTTGTTGGGTTGGCTGGGATGTGCCTATGAGACGGTTGGCGTTTTCAGCGGCCCGTTCCCCAACATCCATATAATATTTAGATGGGGTGACACCATCCGTAGATAGTAGAACTTCTCTGGCGGCACGTTGCCAATCTCCCCCACGTATTGCCTCTTGCATATTTGTAAACCGGTTAATATTATTGCCCATGTTATACGACATATCGTACAAGGCATCTTGTCGTTCCCTGCCCATTGTCCTCCAAGCCTCATCCCCAGCAAAGTTTTTAGCCACATTCATAAAATAAGCTTGCTCGGCAACAACTAAATCCCCCGCCTGTGCTTCCGTGATTGAATCCCGCCCAGCTAAAAGATCACTGACTGTTTTCTGTATTCCCGCAACTTGCAAAACATCCGCAGCCCCCGGCTTAGTCAGAAGGAAACCATACCCAATGCTCTTTTTGTTGGCATCACGTGGGTCATCGTACACAGTAGGCCTGAAGCCCTCATGGCTTGCCGTAAAATTACGATTAGCTAGGATACCATTGCCTTGGGGTGTGCCAGCTAATGTTTGTGGCGTGTCCTGACTAGTAAGGCCAGCATTCAAACTGGCTGGTTGCAATCGGCTGTAATAATCACGGAACTGTTGGTTTCGCCCTCTAGTTTGCGGAAGGTAATTAAAAAATCCTAACTTAGAATTAGGAGCAGGCGGTTGGTGCATGGGTGGTAGCCCGAAACCACGGGGGACATTGCCTACGTCTGTCGCGTCATTTTTTAGATACCCAACTCCTTCCTGATATAAAGGTGACCCGTCATAAGGACTAATACTTAGTGGCTGAAACCCTCTCGGATTCATCAATGCCCTTTTACGTTCAATTTCTGCTAATATTTTTGGGTCGAGTTGTGGCATTACTGCGTTCCTTCCTTGGCTAATTTTTCCATCTCTTCTTGGAATGATACATCATTGGACATAGCAGCGATCTCAGAAGAAATAAATTGTGTGGCACTGCGTACTGCGTTGTCAGTAAATGGCCTTACTGTTTTTCCCTTAAACCCTTTTGTCATCCAATTCACAAAAGTAGGGCGAATCATTAATTGACCCATTACTGTCATTTCAGCCAACCTACCCAAGTGGGAAAACGGTTGCAAAGCAATACTCATAGCAACAAGCCCACTACTACCACCAGTATGCGTTAATGCCGCCACCCTAGCCAGCTTCTTTAAGCCCTCAAACTTCTCAGGCCCAAGAAATATCTTTAATGAGTTGTCACCTTCTTTAGCAGTAAAAGCTCCCAACTCTTGCATTGCTGCTTGTAGTTGTTTACCATTCAACACCGCAGTAATGGGGTCTGAGTGATCAACCATTTTGTTAATCAAATTACGCATCATTATGTTCTGCCCTTGGGCTAACTGTTGGGGTGAACTCATTGCGATTAATTCTTTAGCATAACCAGCATCCTTCATCGCTAAGTCAATAATCTTCCCATATTCACTACCCCCAACATTGCTACCCTTCTGTGCAATAGACGCAAAGTTACTCTTCAAGAAAGCGTCTTCCGCTTGTGTTTTCTCCACTAACTTGCCAAGCATAGAAGCGACACCACCCTCATGGATAACATCATCAACCTGTAAAGTGCCATGTCCAAATTCATCTAACTGACTAGCCAACCTGCGGATTTGTTGTGCCTCCCCTTTATACATCTTTTCTAAAACACCCGGCTTTAATCCAGCTATATTCTTCGCCAATTGACCAGCATTAATTTGCTGACCGGAAACAGTTTTATTCCATATAACATCGTCAAAGAACTGCGCCCGTACTTGTTTTGCTAATGCGGGGTTCTTGCGACTAATTAAACCCATCATTTGAGCCACGTTTTCACGGGTAGCACCCTTCATCGCGTTGACTACCATACTGGGCTGTACCGCACCACGGAGATTTACATCTTTAGTAATAGATTGAACCAGCGAATCTTTAAATGGTTTAATGCCTACATTGTATTGCTTGTTAGCTTCCCGAAAACCTTTTATAGCATCCTGCCACTTTGGGGTGACCATCCGTCCAGTACCAGCCGCCCTTGGCATTTGACCCGCTGGGGCAAAATTATCAATCACACCATCAATAGCCCTCAGAAATTCCATTGCATCATGTGACGCAACATCCGAGTGGATGTTACCTGTATAGGCAGCCTTACCCAAATCTTTACGTAAAGCGGTTAACTGATTAAAACTTACTGTTTTCTCAAGGTTGGCGAACTGCTTTAATTTGTTAAGCACTGCACCAGTAGCAGTAGAAAACTGCTCACCTGTTTGGGTTTTCATCATAGTTGCTAATTTATTTTTAGCAATCGCTCGGATTGGCGCGGAACTGAAAATCTTAGAATCCACACCACCACCAACCTTCATTAATGGGGCGGCATAATTCAATGAACTGGCTTCAATAAAATCATCATGGGCTGAAGAAATGGTGCTTCTGATAGATTCCCCCAACTCACCATCTTCTTTAATATTCTTACCGCCTCGCAACATCTGTTGAGCAGACTGCATCTTTTTTCTGACAGCTTTGGTTAGTGCCACCTTCTCCTGTTTTAACTTGGTGGCCTCTTTAGTAAACTGACGGGCAAAACCTTCCCCGAATTTCTGTTTAGATATATTTGATCCAATGTCTGTACCTGTTAAATCCTTGGCCCATTTATTTATAGCTTTTGCATTATTTGCGGCACGTGGATTACCAAATACAGTATCTGTCATTCTTTGGAAGAAACCTAAAAGCTTATTACGCCCAGTGGCCTGAGTAATAGGCAGTTTAACGCCACGTTCTTGAGCATCACTAACCGCTTTCCTACGTGCAGGTTCAACCACAGACTTGGCTGTAGGTTGTTTGCCCAAAGCCTTAAAACCACGCTGTCTATTTGGCCCCATAATGATGCGGCCTAAAGGACGCAACAACCTGCCAACACCTTCCCCGCCAGCCGCAAAAGCCCCTTCAACAGCCATATCCTTACCAACTTCGGGTAAAGATTGTAATTGGAATTGGCCCTTATCTTGGTAAGTCTGACGTAACTCATCTAACCCTTTAAAAGCGGCTGCCGTACCTCCTGCGGCAAGCATTCCCGGTACAAACCCAACCCCTCCGGTTAACACGCCACCCAGAATACCCCCCAACATTGGTACTGCGGCTCCTCTTGTGTCACCAATAAAATCAGAACGTGACAAACCATCCTCATCAATTGCTATGGGCTTGAACTTCTTTTGGCCTTTAGATAAATGCCCCATATCCAAACGATCCAAACCAGCCTGTGTGCTAATAGCAAAATCATTTTCCCCACGGTTGCCGATTACCCAATTATCCTTACCAATAATGGTATTTAAGAAATTTGTTTTTTCCTTGATACCAGTCATAGTTGATAAATCACCACGGAATGCCATGTGGTTTATCCCGGTGTCCCTGTCCAAATCATTAACCACCGAGTCTAATTTACCTCTTGCACTCCCTAAAGCTTCGCCAGCAGCACCTTTAATACGCTTGGATATATTTTGAGAAATGCTGAATTTCTTGTTAAAGGTATCTTGCGCTTTCTTTATTTCAAAGCCACCCTCTTTTGCCATTGGGGCTACTTGCGTTTCAAAAAACCTATCACGCACTCCAATCTGGTCACCGGGGTCTAATGCTTTAAACTCTTCTGAATTGTATATTCCCCCAAACTTTTGCAAAAGTTCACCTACTTGTTAAATTTTTCAATAAATGAGTCATAATCTTCGCCACTCTTTAATCTCTTGGATGGCTCCTTAATTGCTTCGCTATAAGGGATACCCAACTGTTTAGCTCTGCCCATCTGTGCTTTCTGCTGGATCTTCCTTAATTTCTTTAAACTTGTTCTAATTTCTGCTGCAGTTGTAAAAACATTATCTGGGGTGTGGATAACCTTCTCCAAGAATAGCTTGTCACCCGTTGAAAGTTGCCCACTACCAACCAGTTCTTTCCAGTTTTGTGAAGTAATGTGATTAATGGAATTGACTAGTGCAGTAGCTTCCGTTGTTTCCCCTTCGACACTGAAAAATCCCCTCGCAGCATCATAACCACGTTTACCCATACCTAAGAAACCAGTATTGGTAGCGTCCTCAGCCAACTTGATGGCCTGATCAATATCATTTACCCGTACATCGCCCTGCTCATATTCAAACTGAATATCAGATTTTTTATTAGGAGAAATACCTTTATCTATTTTTGTACCAACCTCTAAAATAGCTTGGTTAGTGGCCTTCTGCCAACCTAATTTACCACCAGCCATCAACTCATTCCTACGTCTGATAATATCAGCATCAGAATACATATAAGTTGAATCACCTATCTGGGCAGACTTAAACTTCTGTGCATTTGTACCCTCAGCACCAGCCTTAGCATCAACCAAAGCTTTGTCAGAGATTGCTTTTCTCCTATCCAGTACACCCTTCATACCCTTTTGTGCTTGTCCTAATCCTGTCTCTAGCCCCTGAAACACACTCCCAAATCCTTGTTGGTCGTAGTAGCTATTAGGGTTCATCATAGATAAACCACCTTGTAGCATAGCCATACGGTTAGGATCGTTGAATAACTTCTCAGCATATCCAGACATACCTTTGCCCATGCTTTGCAAACCTCGCCCAGCACCTTCAAGATAATCCATGAAACCCGGTTGTCCTCGCTGTATCTTAGGAGGAAAAGTGTTAAACTCTTGGGTTTTAGGGTTGGGAAGATTAGAAGGTGCAACCTGTGGGTTTGACGGTGTGTTAAATTCTACTCCCTCAGGTGTCCGAGTTACCACATATTGCCCCCCGCCCTGATTTGGCATCATTGCCCGTCTGTTTGGCAAATCACGAAATATCTCTCTTCGTGGATCAGTTGCTTGAAGAGCCTGCCCTTGCATA
>JGI24006J15134_10000847_pt1 | contig 18039 bp, 32 predicted proteins | sample LinPmetageLP53_FD_15134 | JGI IMG/M metagenome (IMG submission 15134)
AGGGTGTATGGATTCATTAGCAGCAAATTATGATCCTAATGCTAATGTAGACGATCTATCATGTATTCCAATTGTATATGGATGTACTAATGAATTTGCATTTAATTATGATTCGTTAGCAACGGTAGATGATAATACATGTATTGCAATTGTTAACGGTTGTATGGATACAGCAGCATATAATTATAACACATTAGCCAATACAGATGATGGAAGTTGTGTGTGGTTAGGATGTACAGATTTAGCAGCATGTAACTATGATGTAATTGCAAATGTTGATAACGGAGGATGTACTTATCCAGCTCAGTATTATGATTGTTTAAGTTATTGTTTAAGTGATATAGACGGTGATGGTATATGTGATGAACTAGAAATAGCAGGTTGTACTAATCCACTATCAATTAATTTCGATCCAACGGCTACTGATGATGATAATTCATGTATAGGAATAATAAATGGTTGTACTGATTCTACTATGTACAATTATAGTTTAACGGCAAATACAGATGATGGTTCGTGTATTCCATTTGTATATGGTTGTACAGATCCTACAAAGTTTAATTATAACCAACTAGCAAATACAGATGATGGCTCATGTATTGATGTTGTTTATGGTTGTATGGACAATACACAATTTAATTTCAATGTATTAGCAAATACAGAAATACCAGGTTCTTGTATTCCATTTATATATGGATGTACTGATTCAACTCAATTCAATTATGATCCATTAGCCAATACAGATAATAATACTTGTCAAGGAATAGTGTTAGGTTGTACTAATCCTATTGCATTAAATTATGATCCACTAGCCAATACAGATGATGGAAGTTGTATCAATCCAATCTACGGTTGTACTGATTCAACGATGTTCAACTACAATCCATTAGCCAATACAGATAATAATACTTGTGAGATGTTTGTTTATGGTTGTACTAATCCTAATGCGTTAAATTATAATGCATCAGCAAATACGGATGATAATAGTTGTGTGTTACCAATCTACGGTTGTATGGATTCTACAATGTTTAATTATAATGCATTAGCAAATGTAGATAATGGAAATTGTATCCCTTTCATATATGGATGTAATGATGTATCAGCATTTAACTTTGATCCATTAGCAAATACTTCAAATAATACATGTTGTTACATATCAGGATGTACAGATGCATCAGCATTGAATTATGATCCAAATGCTTGCTATGATGATAATTCGTGTATAGTAATAATATCAGGATGTACAGATGTAGGAGCATATAATTATGACCCAACTGCAAATGTATCAGATTCAGCATCATGCTTATATAATGCAGGTTGTTATGGAGGACCTGGAAATACCTTACTGGTTAAATGATGGTTGCTATGCTTGGGTAATTTCAGTAGATGATTATTGTTGTGATACAGATTGGGACGCATCATGTGTACAAATGTATGACTACTGTCAATTAGGTTGGCCTACAGCAATAGAAGATATAAGCTCTATGGGAATAGTTGTTTACCCAAATCCAACAGGAGATGTGATAAACATAGAAACAAGATTAGATATAGAAGTAGAGATATATGATATCAATGGAAGAAAGATACTTTCTGAGAATTCTAAACGAATCAGTCTAGCTGGATGGCCGAATGGAGTATACAACTTAATACTTATCTATAACGATAAACAATTTACAACGAGGGTGATTAAACAATGAAAAAGATATTAGCATTTATAATAGCATTCGTAATAAGTTTTGCAACGACTGCTCAAGACTCCAAACACACAGTATCGCAAATAAAGATTAAAGATCTATTCAAGTTTGGTACTATCTACGGAGCAGTTAACGGTGGTACGTCTCTATCAGATGAAGACGCTTTCTCCGTAACTAACGGTTTACAAACATCTGTTATAGAAACTCCTTATGATTATTCAATATTATTTGGTGTAAGAAAGATCAAGAAGTTTGGATATGAAGATAAAGAGAGGTTCAAGAACGGTACAGAAAATTCATTTACTGATGCAGCAACTTTAGGTAGATGGAATAATAAGGTAGAGTTTTTATTTCAAGGTGAATATAAAAGACAGCAAGGTGAAACTTATTTAGATCAACATCATTTTATTAGATATGTTGGTAGTGATGGTTGTAGTAAAAACTTTTGTTGGAAACATTATATTGTAAAGGTAGAATACTTAGAAGATGGCTTTGCAGACATTAAATACTTCGAAGCTTCTGAAAGGTTAACATATAGACATCCAAAACTAAATAATTTAACATTTAATTTTGGAGCAGCTCAAAGATTGGCTGAACCTTATGGCTATGATCCGTTAGCAGAATGGTTGTTGTCTAATAATAATTTACACTACACATTCTTAGCTCTAGAAGAAGGATATACGGTTAAATTTGATGGACAGGGTGGAGCAGAATATTTTGATCCATCTGGTAATTCAGTTGCAACAAGCCCTGAAGTTTGGGAAGCAGTTGTTGTACCAACTATGTTAGCAGATTATACTGAAAAGAAAAGAAATGAGTTAGAAAATACACTGCAACACTCTTGGGTAATAGGATTTGATTATTACAAATATGAAAAGAAAAGCTGGCTACACGCTTGGGGTAATTTAATGCCATTACATTATAGTGATAGTGATAATGAATTTAGTTATTACAATTATAATGGTGGACAGTGGATGGATTATTCAGCAGGTTTAGTGTATGGACATTGGGTTAACAAAAATTTAGGTATATTTATAGAAGGTACTTATAACAAGTACTGGAATAGAGAATGGCATGGATTTAGTGCTGGCGTAAATTATAGGGTATTTTAAGATGGCTAGATTGACAAATGAGAATTTACACAGCGAACTCAAACTTGTAAACCAAGAGGTAGCATATCTTAAAGATGGACAAGTTAGGATGCAGGAAGATTTAACAATGATAAAGAAACAATTGCTAAGCCCAGATGATGGAGCGATAGCGAGAATAAATAGGAACACAACATTTAGAAAAAGAACTGATAAAGTATTGTGGTCACTGTGGATTGCAGTACTTGGTATAATTGGAAAAATGGTATTTTGGGATTAACAACATGACAAAAGAACTAAACGAAGACACATCTTTTAAGATTAGTATTAAAACACTTGGAGCAATAGCAGCGGGATTAGCAGCAGTAATTAGTATGTGGTTTGTACTACAAGCAGATATAGCTGAGGCAAAATTACTCCCAGAACCACCAGCACCTGTAATTACTAGAATGGAATTTGATATGAAAGATCAATTGGTACGTCAAACAATTATGACAACTCAAGAAGATGTTAAAGAAATTAAAGAACAACTTGAGAAGTTAAACGATAAGATAGATAGATTGAGGTAGTTCAATGAAACTATGGAATACAAATATATGTGTATCTAATAGAGTATGTATATTACTTATATCTGGAGTATTATTTAGTACTTTGGTATTAGCAAGTGTTTGGACTGAGGAAGTAGTAGTTCTTGAAGAAAAGCTTAACAACGAAGTAGAAGTATGGATACCAACAGCCGAAGATATCCTTTATCAAGATAGTATGTACACTATAATACAGAATACCCAAAATGATATAACTGAGATTAAAGAAGATATAGTTCACATATTAGAACGATTAGATTATGATGATGGCACATATGATAGTATCAGATATATCAAAGGTGGTAAAATAGATAAAAGAAGAAATCAGTAGTTATGAAAAAAGATTATACAACGTTAAAATTATTTGGAGGGTATTTGTTAATACTATTTTTTATGTTAATATCAGCTTCAGCAAATGGCCAATCCCCTTGTGGAGATGATGGATTATGTGTTGTACAGTTTAATGCAGGATTCAATGAAGCAAACAAAGTAGCTTGGGTTACTGAACTTGGAGAATGTGAAACATCATTCATAGACATAGGTACGGATACTAAAGCAGCGGGTAAGTACGGTATAGTAGTTATTCCTACAATATTGATATTCAATGGAGATGAGGAAGTTGGAAGATTCCAAGCAAATATTATGATGAAAATGGAAGCCAAACAAACGGATGTACAAGATAAAATAGATGAAATAATTATGGAGCTATTTTAAAGAGAATAAAAATGAGCTGGAAAGAAATATTTAAAGATGATAACAAATATAACGAAAAGTCTATTATAGGCTTTTTGGCATTTGTAGTAATGGTAGTAGTAATGTTAGCAGACATCATAACAGGATGGACTGGTAATGATTTGGTAATAAACGAAGCAATATATAATTCCTTCGTAATGGTAGTATTAGGGTGTTTTGGGATAGCTGGACTTGAAAAATTTGCAAACAGAAAATAAATGGCTGAATGAAATAAATGAAGCTGATCAAATCGATGAGATTTTACCTGCAGTAGTAGGTGCGATAGCTAGAGTTGGTGCAACGGTAGGAAGAGCTGCAGCACAAGGAGCAAGAGCAGCTGGAAAAGCAGCATCAAAAGCAGGTAAAGCTGCAGCAAAAGGAGCAAAGAAAGCAGGTAAAGCTGCAGCTAAAAAAGCTCAGAATGTGGGAAAAAGAATATCAAGAGCTAAACAAAAGAAAGGTTCTACTGCGATGAATAAAGGCTCAGACATAAGAGATCGGTTAGCAAAGTACAAAAAGGATAAAGCGGACTTAGAAAAGAATGTAGCTAAGAATGCTGAGAAAAAGATGCAGAACAATCTAAGCCGAGCTAGTGATAAAATTGGAATGGCAGGGCGAGGTTTAAGTAAATTGAAAAAAGGAATAGAAAATGCATTTACAGACGTTGGAGGAATTCCACAAACTAGCGGACAACAATACGATGATGAGACTGAAATGGAAGAAGTTGTAAATAGATTTAGAATGGAAGTACGTAGAAAACTGATCCGCGAACTCATGGAGGCTGAACCTGCAGGAGATGATGGTGGAGATGGTAAAAAAGGAATGAATCCTGAAGTAGCTGCAGCAATTACTAAAGAATTGGAAGGTCAGACTGTAAAGTCAAAACAAGGAAAAGAAATAAAAGTTACATCTGCATTGAGTCCAAGGTATAAAGATAAGGATCCAAGAGCTTATAAACTAGCAAAACTGAAATTTCAAAAAGCAGCAGAAGATTTCTTTTCAAAACAATCAAGAAAAAAACAAGGTGGGAAGGTTCCAAAAAGCCCTGAAGACTTAAAGACTAAACCAAAACAAGATAAAAAACTAACGTCGAAAGACACTCCGGATCAAAAGCCAGATGTTAAACAACCAAAACCGGATAAGACGACTGTTAAACCTGAAAGTCAAGAGAAGCAACAATTTGCCAAATCATCAGCTGCTCTCGAAACTGCAGATAAGAATATGGATAAAGCCAATTCATTGCTAGCAAGAGACCCAGAGAATGCAAAAGCTAAACAAGCAGTCCAATTAGCAGCCAATGAACGATTCTCAGCAAGAGCTGCTAAAGTCAAAGCTACGACAGATATCATGGACAGCTACACAGCTAAACAATCTGCGATAGAGAAAGAAGCTCCGAGTGCAGAACGAGACCAGAAACTGGAAGCTGTAAAGCAAGAGAAGGAGAAAGCGTTTGAAGCAACTGGGATGACTACCAAAGAAATGATAAATGTGCAGCATCAGAAAGATGTAAAGGATCGTTATGATGCATCAATAGATCCAGCTGGAGATGGTGAGGAAGAGTTAACCCGATACATCGATGGAAAAAAGGTAGGAATTGAAGCAACTAGAATAGATCCAAAGACTGGTAATGTACAAATAATATCATATGAGTTGGGTGAAGATGGTGAAAAAATTAAAGATGAAGATGGAAATTATAATGAGATACCTATAGAAAAAGAATGGGATATGAAATCAGAAGAAGAGGGAGGGGAAGACTTAGAAAAGAAAGAAGCAAGTAAGGAATATTGGAATGATTTCTTCAAGAATCAATTTGATTTTTCAGACCCTGTAGATATAGAAGATGCATTAGACCTTGAATTTGGTTCTTCATCGTTTGTAGCAGGATAATTAGATGGGACATAAAGTATTCATACGACACACGTATATTTATAAATGTAGTAATAAGAAGTGTGGAGGTGAATGGAAGATAAATGAAGCAGAACATATAGAAAAATTAAGATGTCCTCATTGCGGTGAACACGATACAGTTGAATATGTAATGGTTGACCAGAGAAACAAATATAATAGGAAATGGGAATAATGTTAAAATTCTATAAAATATTAGGAAATGTAGTTGATATGAGTTGGTGGGCAGATAGGATCAACTCTAAATTAGGATTGTATGAGTGGGTGAAGAAAAGTAGATTCCGTAAATGGCAAGAAGGATTGACGGGATGGAAGTTTTGGGTTTGGCAATTAGTAGGTGGAATATCATTTGTAATTATAATGGAATTCATATTAAATAAAATTGGAATGACGATGTTACCATGGCGATAAAATTAAAGAAAATATTAGAGGCAAGTGGTGAAATTGCAAAAGGAAGTTGGATAGAACTTTCTGGGAAAGCTCTACATAAGTTTAAAGATGAGCTATCAGATCTCATATCAATAGCACATTCAAATCAAAAAACTATACCAAGTTCTGATATTAAAGATAAAGAAGGATATAAATATATGGCTATTAACACTGACGCTGATGCAGGACCAGATGCAGTTAGAATATATAAAGAAAAAGGATCTGGAAAGGTAGTAGTTGGTGTAGGTCATGATGGCTCATCAACAGCAAAACAGCAATTATATACAATGAACAAGATTCAGAAAGGAATAGCAGACCAGGATGAAGGTCTACTGAGCACGTTGGTAGGAATATGGAGAGCATTATGAAAGAAATAAAAGAGAATGTAAACGAAGGTAGACCAATCCCAATGGATACTCCAAATGAGTTTGCATATCGAGACTTTAAAAAACATGCATATAAAAATAGGAGTCAGTTTAAGAAAGATATGGTAAAGCATGGTGGTAATGGTAGTAAAATGTTTATGACTCTATCAGCATTATGGTATAAATGGGCATACAAACATAGTAAAGACTTCAAACATATTAAAGATAAACTCAAATTTGGTAGAGCTTTAATGGTAATGATGGTTAAGGATGATTTAATATTTGATAAGAAAGCTTGGAAGAAGGATAACAATATGACTCATGTTAAAGAAGGCAAATTAACTGAAGATGACTTACCACCAAATGATAAAGGTCTTGGTGATAGGATAACAATACCAAAAGGAAAAGAAATTGTTCTGCAAGCAGATACAACAGAGCATGAGCGAGGGTTGATTGTGAAGTGGAAAGATGATGGCGGATATGATGTAGCATATTGGTACGACACACCAGATAAGATTGTTCCAGCAGAGCTTAGAGGAGCAGATACACCTGCAGAAGATTTCAATAAACATGGAGAATCATATGGTGATGTAAAGCACGTATGGTTAGGATACCATCCTAGTATTGATAAAACTTATGAAGCTAAACAAGTGAATGAAATCAAAAAGGGTGATTGGATTCGATCTGCTTATGATGAACTGGGATTAGTTAATAAAGTCAAAGGTCAAGCAGCTTACGTAAGTTTCGATGGAAGTAGAAGTTTTCAACCTATGAGAGTAGCAGATCTGCAGAAAACGAAAGAAAGACATAGAGGCAAAGCTGTATATTCAGAAGGCAAATTAACTGAAAGTATGATTGGTATACAAACCAAAGCAAACTTCAAACCTAATCAATTGAAAGGTGCATTAGAAAAAGCTGGAGTTAAGGGATTCCAGATGAATAGATTATCTGTAACTTTAACAGCGTTAAAATTAGATAAGAAATACTACAAGACAGCTATGAAGATTGTAAATGCTTTAAGACTTAAAGTTCAAATGGCTAAAGAAAACACTGATGTTCAGTTGGATCAAGCATTCAATGATGCTAAACCAGTTGAAGAAAGATTAAAAAAAGGTGAATCAGGATGTTGTCATAAATGTGGACATTCACATCCTAAAGGAGGAACTCATCCAACACCATACAAAACTGGTAAGAATTCGTGTGCCAGTAGGAAGAATGAGTCGTCTAATATAATAAGATATTAGATGATTAAGTTAAAGGATATATTATTGGAGGGATTGAATAAACAAGAGATCCAAAGTATTGTCGATAGAGCATATCCTCAAATTGTTAAAGATTTGGGTAGAGCTAAAAAAGGAACACCAAAAGTAGAAATACACAATAATGTGTTAGCTTTCCATAGTGGAATAGAAGACCATCCTGGAGGAGAGAATGAACATGCAGAATATGATTGGAAGAATAATACAATATATTTATACAAAGTAGCACTTAAAAATGAGAAGTTGGTTATTCAAGCGCTGCTACATGAATATACTCACGCAACGCAAGATGAGAAAAAAGTAATGGCTGCAAGAGTAAAAGGATATAAAAATAATAAATATGAAAAAGCTGCAAACCAAGCAGAAAAGAATTGGAAGAGGTATCTATGAATATTAAAAAAATGATACAAGAAGCAATATCATTACCTATAGAGATAGGTGATACAGTATTGATGGGTAAATTCAAAAATAAAAAAGTAGTTGTGAAAACAATTAGTTGGAGTGAAAAAGGTGATCTACTAATAAACGGTAAATCATCCATGAGAATGAGAATACCTAAAAAAACTAATGTAGAGGAAAATAAAGGTCTTTGGCATAATATTAGAGCTAAAAAGGCTCGTGGTGAAAAACCTGCTCATAAAAACTCTAAAGCACATAAAGACGCAGTTAAAGCTGGCCAGAAGATAAATGCTGAACAATACACTGTAGAAAACTACCATGATATTAAAGAATTTGTACAATTTATGAAGGAATATAAACCTGATATAAATGAGGCAGATTATCAAGGACGTAAGGTTAAACTTGGCAAGCCAATGCAAGGTGATGTTAAAAAGTTTAAAGTATACGTTACTAATCCTAAAGGAAATGTTGTCAAAGTAAACTTTGGACAAAAAGGAATGAGTATAAAGAAAGACAATCCAGGAGCAAAGAAATCGTTTAGAGCAAGACATAATTGCGACACTCCAGGACCTAAACATAAAGCAAGATATTGGAGTTGTAGAAAATGGTAACTAAAAAGAATTCACAGATAAATAAAACTCTACTGATTAGAGAAATGGAAAATAAAAACGTATTCAATAAACCGGTGGGACTTGGAACTGTCGTGGAAAATGTACTCAACAAGTTTGGGATAACTGAAGAAAGATTTAAGACTGCATTCGGATTGGATAGTTGTAAGTGTACAGAAAGAAAACAATGGTTAGACGAAATGGTGACACTTTATCATAAGAAAACGTTGCTGGATTAATAAAAATTTCGTATATTATATAAAATGATTAAACTGACTAACATACTACGTGAATCTAAAGTACTCAGTGTATTTGACTTTGATGATACAATAGCAAAGACTGATGGGTGGGTATATGTAAAGCGTCAAGGAAAAAGTGTACGAAAGTTAGATGCAGCTGAGTTCTTCAAAGATAAGTTAAAATCAGGTGAAGAATATGACTTTTCCGATTTTGATAAGCCAATACGGAACGGACAATTGATAAAAAAGAATGCTGAATTGTTAATGAAACAATTAAACAAAGCACAGAAAGAATCTAAAGGTTCTAGAAAAGTAACTATATTGACAGCAAGAAGGTTAGGTGCACCAGTGACACACTTTCTAAAATCAGTTGGAATAGATGCATACGTTGTTCCATTGGGTGGAGGTAATCCAGAACTGAAAGCGGATTGGATAGAGAAGCAGGTTAACAAGGGATATGATACGGTATACTTCATGGATGACTCTCCTAAGAATGTTAGAGCGGTAGAGAATCGTATGAAAAAGTATCCAAAAGTTAGATTAAAAGCGAAGGTAATTAAGTAAACGAGATATTTATATATATGGAAAAGTACATATACAGAGCAAAGTTAGATAGAGTTGTTGATGGTGATACCATTGATGCTCTTATTGATGTCGGGTTTGATATTTGGTTCAAAAAAAGAATCAGGTATAAAGGAATTGACACGTGGGAATCTCGTACGAGAGATCTGGATGAGAAGAAAATGGGTCTAGCAGCAAAAGCTAGAAACAAAGAACTACTTGAAAAGGTAAGTGCAAAACCAGGATATTTCCGTCTTAAATCTTACGGTTTAGGAAAGTATGGAAGGGTTCTTGGAGAGATATTTATTATGGACGAAGAAGGTAAAACCATCAATATCAATGAACAGTTGATAGCAGAAGGTCATGCTTACGTTTATGAAGGTGGTAAAAAACAATTATTCAAGGGATAAAAACATGGCAAAAACAAATGATAAAGATTTCACTTACGGCGTAAGTGAAAAGTTCGACATCAAAGAATGGCAATCTAAAAGCCTAAACGAAGGAAACTCTTACTACGATCTAAAACAACAATACTACGAATTATCAGACAATATTGAATTTGGTGGAATAGTAAGCACACTACAAGATATAAAGAAAAAGAAAGATACTGATGCTTTTGAAAAGATAGGTGGTGTTGATAGAGAATTGAGACTTTGGAGCGATATACAAAAACTATTCAATAAATCCAAATTAGGAAAGATATTATAATATGAAACTAAAAAACTTAATTAGCGAACACATGTTAGGAGAATTACCTTCTTCCAAACTTATGAAAATGAAATGGAATCCAGTAACTCAAAAGGATCCAATCCAAGAACTTACAGGATACAATGATCCAAACTTTCCAAAAGCAAAATATCAAAAAGTAGACAAAGCAATGGTAGATCTTACAAAAGCTCTAGTAAAAGCTGATGTCAATAGGGAAGCAATCGAAGCTCTATTCACTAATATGGCTGTTAGAATGGCTAAAATGTATGGGAAAAAATAATGAAAGATAATAAATTCGATATGTCTCCGAGAGAATGGAGAAACAAGCACTTAACAGAAGCTAAAGTTCCAGATGCAAAATCTGCATCAAAAATCATGTGGAAAAAAATGTTAGAGCTTGGATTGAATACCAAAGCCGATTACCGTGCAGTAGTAGATAAAGCATTTGATGGTGGTAGAGGTGAATCAAAAACTAAAATAAAGATAGATCCAAAGACGTTAGGAGCAATGGCACCAATGTTCAAATCTATAAACCTAGAGACAACTTTATTAGCAGAAGTAATGTCAGGGCAAGATCTTGTAATGGTTATTGGATTATCATACGGCTATCAACACCCAAGTGGATCAAATGGATACAGCATAACTTACCGTTATACTTCGAGCAGAGGTAAATGGGAACAATACTAAGAGGAATAAATGAAAAAATCTAAAACAAAATTGAAAGACATGCTTTCAGAACATATGTTAGGAGAATTACCTTCTTCTAAACTTATGAAAATGAAATGGAATCCAGTTACCAATGCAACTCCAATGAACGAAGAACCAGTAGCATCAAATTTGGATGAATTGCATGAAACAGCATTCAGTCTGAATGAAGCTTTTGCAACTTGGAAAATGTCATTCTCAGATATGAACTTAGGAGGTGTTGAGTTAAGAAAGAAGAATACATACACGGTAAAAGCAAGATCTACTGTAGAAGCAATCAAAAAAGCTGCAAAACAAGCTGGATTATCTGGTAATGATTGGATGGCTACACAAACACATAAACTTATCAAGGTAGGGTAACAATGATTAAGTTAAAAGACATACTAAACGAAGCAAAAAATATAAATGTAGGCGAATTGAAGGTAGGGCAAAAGTTTATTGTAAACCAAGAACCTGCTATATTGAGTGCAAACAGATCATACTACAAACTATCAATTCAAAAGTTTAGCGATGTTGTGTTTCAAGTATACAAGGTAAACCCTAAGTCCGTAGCAGTAAGAGCGTTAAAGGGTGGTGATAAATTACCTTGGTCAGCATCACCATCACAAGGTGGCATGTATGTAGACAAAAAAGGAAACACTAATAGATACGGAACAATAGATCTAGTTAATAAAGGCAATGAGGCTGGAATGGAAGTGAACAGGAGGTTTGTGTTTGCAACGATACAAACTCAGAAGGGTGACGGGAACGTCCCAGTAACATTGAAGTAGACAACCGAGAAGATTATGATTAAACTCAAAGACATATTAATTGAACGATTCGATGACTCTAAGATGTTTGATAATTCTACTGTCAAGAAGATAGCTGATGAAATCAAGAAGATGGTTAAGTTTAAGGATGATTATGGGTCAAACTTCGATTACTCTGAATTTAGATTTGGATCTGGTGAAGGTGGATTTGGTTTCAAATGGGAACATGCAAGGAATTGGGGTGGACAACTAGGTGTAAGTTTTAATAAATCTGGTAATCATACATACTACAACTACAGTTACTATGATAAAAAAAGAACTGGTAATGCAACTGTAGATAGTAGTAAGCCATTCAAGTTCAAAGGAAAGCCAGTGGTATGGAAAGACTTCACAAACGATCACTTACTAGAATTTTGGAAGAAGATGAAATCATCAATCAAAAAGAATGAAGTAGGAGCTAAAGCAGCATTTGAGAAAGAAGTAAAAGGACAATCAGATCATTACGGAAGTAAAGCTGATACAGGAAGAATAGGATACGGTCTATCATCACAACCAAGAAGATAATGAAGATGATTAAATTAAAAGACATATTAAACGAAGGTAGAAAAGCTAACAAGAACGATGCTGAGGAAGTCGAATATCAAAAGTTAGCTATGAAAATGTATAAGAAGATAAAAAACATCAAAATCAGGGTATATAAATATAATCCTGAAAATGGAGGTGTTTACCTTAAGTGTGAAGATATGAAAGAGCCAGAATTTGATTACACTTGGATGAATCTTTCTTTTCCTCTTACGATGTCTATACCAGAATGGCACCAGGATGGAAATAAGGCAGATGCTTCTCAAACTAAAAAGTATTTAGATGAATGTGAAAAAGCTTTGCTGGAAGATAAAGGATTGAATAAAATCCTGGCCGAATATAAGAAGATGAAATGGCCAAATCCTATTTCCAAAAAACCTAGATTCCTTGTTACTATACCAAAGAAAACAAGTAGACTGGTTCAGGACAGAGGGGAATATCCAACTCAATATAGAACATACAACGCATTATTGTTTTTTTCGATCGCGAAAGTAATTAAGTAGTATAATAAGAAATAAGGGAAGATAATGATATCATTAAAATATTTACATGAAGGGTGGGTTACTACAGATGAGACAAGAGCATATGTATTTGATTATGTTAACAATTTTTACAATTGGGCAGATGGAACAGCTGAAGATGCATTAGATGTAGCTGGTATGTATGAATATGATTATGATGATATGACTAAAGCTAAAGCATGGAGAAAATTCTCAGATGATATGAAAAAATTAATGGGGAAGTTGTCAAAAATTAAAGGAAGATTCAGAGGTAGAAAGACTATTGCTGTACTGCCAATAAAACTTCATAAAGATTTAGAGAAAGCAAGATTCCATCAGGAACCAACTCGAGAAGACAACTATAAAAAAGTATTGAAAACAGCTCAAGACTTTGTTAAGAAATTGGATGCATTAAAATGATCACACAAAAAATACTAAAAAAAATAGTGATGGAAGAAGTTAAGTTCGTTGAAGAAAGATTCATGAGCTCTAAATTCCGTAAAGCTATAGAAAACTATCAAGACTTACAGCTTAAACAGCAACAACTTCAAAAGAAGTTTGTATCTACTAAGGATACAAAGCAACGAGAGAAATTAAAAAAAGCTCTTATTAAATTACATTATATTGTAAAGAAGGCAGAAGTTGAATTCAACTCAGCTTTACAGATAGAACCAGTAGACTATCAAGAAGAATCAGTTAAGACTGAAGTAAATGAATCTACAGGAATTGTTGAAGCTAAATATGAGTCTATTACTGAAGACTACTCACAAAGAGCAAGAAATTTTAGAGTTAACCTTAGAACAAGACTTGAAACTATGAAAAAAGGTCAAAAAATTAGCTATGGCAAACTTTATTTTATAAAAGATGGGAAGAATTTTGAAGCTAATAATGGTAGAAAATTTAGTGTTGAAGGAGTAGTACAAGCATTTAAACATGCAGTAAAGCCAGATATAAAGACACATAGAGGTGCAGCTGGTGCTGACATGGTAAATGCTTATTTAAAATTTGAAGATAAATCAGCTAACGAATCTACAAAAGCATATGGTGATTCACTGAAGAAGATTGCTAGAGATAAACAAATGAAGATGTTGTCTAAAAAGGACAAAGAAACTTTATTGAAGATAGCAGATCTAATGAAGAGAGCTAACGAAGGTACAATCCAAGCAACTGATGAGCAAATGAATCAATTGAAAGAAAGATTCAATCAAATAACTAATGAAAATTGGTTCTCGGATTTAGGTGCAAAAGCTAAACAAGCATATATAAAAGTGAATCCAAATAGTAAATATGCAAAGGGTGTAGCGAGCGGTGAGAAAGAAGCTCCTATGACTGGAAAACAAAAAGATGCAGCACAACAGGATGCAAAAGATCAAGCATATAAGGATAGAGAACAAGAACGCATCCAAAGGAAAAAAACTGCTAGACTTGCAAATAATATAGCAAATATTAAAGCAAGAGATCAATTTCAACACATCGGGGATCAAGCAATGGCGTTTATTGATCCTGATATTGACAAGCAAAAACAAGCAATGGCTGACGTCACAAATCAGTTAGAGAAGGAAACTGGCTTCAAATTGGACGCCCAAGCATTGGGTAAGATGATAAATGGTGATAAATTTGATGATGATGAAACAAGGGAAGCATTGGGAAATATGTTAGAAAATCCTAATAAAGAAAACCTTCGAGATTTTCTTGCATCTGCAGTGATGGGAGATTCAGCTTATGGTGTTGATTTTGATAAACTTAGCCCTACTCAACCTGGCGCAGTTGAAAAAGCGATCGAAGAAGATTTACAAGTAGGTAAAAGTAAATTAACTGAAAGATTTGATTATGATAGGGCTAGGGATGTTATCGAGAGTGCATTTAACTGGAATAATGTAGAGTCCGAAGGTAGAGATGAAACACGATTTGATTTCAAAGGTGGTGGTGATTCTATGTGGATTAGTAGTAAAGGAAAGGTTAGAGGTAATATACCAAGAAATCCAGGTCTAAGACGCGCCATTAAAGATTTAGGTATTAAGGAAGGCATAATACGAGAAGGCATCTTAACTGAAGCTAAAGATCGAGTATTAAATAAACTATTTCAACGATCTAGAGCTGTTACTTCAAAAAGTGGTGAAGATAAATTATATAAACTATCACAAGACTGGGAAGATTGGAATGTTGATAACGATGATAAGTATGATGATTTAGTAGATCATTTATTTGCAGCAGTTGAACTTGTACAAGATGCTGGAACACCTGGTACAAATAATGTAACAGCAGATAAGGAATATTATAGCTACATGAAATCAGCTGACAAACATCTTAAAACATTTACTAAGGATGTTGCAAAAGCAATGAAACTACATAAAGAAAGTGTAGTAACTGAAGCGGATGATGATAGAGAGTATGACAAGTACAGCTATCATGGTGATACATTAGTAGCAGGAATTACTCCAGCACATAATATTGATCCAGATTATGGATATGGTAATGATTTCTTTGCACTAGTAATGGTTGATATGTCTAATAGCGTAGATAAAGTTTTATATGTAGGTAATGATTCTGCATTCAAAAAGATTATTGGTAAATTCGCACTAGATGGAACTAAAAAAGCTAACATGTCTTCATTATTAAAGACTGCAGCCAAATCAGGATATGCAAATGTATCAATTCCAAAGGCAGTATATCAAAAACTAAAAAAGAACTCAGGTAAATTACTTAAAACCAGTGTTCAAGTAAATGGACTGAAAGGAATGTCAGAAGATAAATTGTTTCCCAGAAAACCATCAGAAAGAAAAGTGAACAAAGAAGGATGAGCAAACGAAACGGTAGAAATAAAGTAAGGTTGGAGAAGCTCAACGAGATCAATAAGATTGATAAAAGAATGAAAACCAAGAAGATCCGAGAGAATGAAGAAGAATTGAAAAGACTTCAATCAAAACGAGATCAATTAAGAAGTCAATTAAAGAAATAGGAGAGAACCTATGAAAGTTATAGTAAAAGAAGTTCAAAATCAATATATTGTATATATTATGGATGAACCATCTGGAAGACCAATCAAAGCTGAAACAGTCGACACATTGCAAGAAGCAAACATAATCAAAGAAAAATTTACTAAAACAGTTGCTAGTATGGAATAAATTCCTTATATTATACCTAATATGAAAGAAGCGTATAAAAAAGCAATACAAGTAATAGATAGTTGTTTGAACTCAACTCATACTTTTGCAGCATATAACTATATCTGGAATTTTAGTAAGTTATTTTCTGATAAAAGAGGTTGTAAAGAATTGACTAGAAAATTACATGCAAGATGTTCTAATAAACGGAAAACGGTAGAAGCAAGATGAATTGGTATCAAACAACAACGTGGGATAATATCCACATTAATTACATAATTAAATAAATATGGAAACAGTATTAGGATTAATATTGCTATATTGCATGTATAAGTGGGGATACTCCACTGGTCGTAGTGAAAGATATAAATGCGATTGTGATTGCAATAAGAAACCTTGGATATAGATAATGGGATTTCACAGACGACATATAGATAATGATCAAATTATAGGAATGTATAGACGAGAGGGTATGCAAGCAGTATATGATTGGTACACGAAAGGTGTAGATGGATTGGTACTAGAATTAGGACTTGCGACAAAAGTACATGATTTAATTGGTAAGAAGGATGATTGGAATAGAATGTCAGAATTAATATCAGATGCATCTATCAAAAGAGGATTGAAATAATGCCATTAATGCAAGCACAAGTAGAAGCAGCAATGGTTGCAACCAACTCCAATGCAGAAGCAGCAAGATATTTGAGAGTCAGTTACGATACATATAAAAAGTATGCAAAACTGTACAAGAAGAATGATATAACATTATTCGAAATGCACAAGAATCAATCTGGTAAAGGTATATCCAAACTCAATAAGGGTGAGGGTGCAAAGTATCCATTAGATGAAATATTAGAAGGAGATCATCCAACTTATCCTCCAAGTAGATTGAAGCGTAGAATACTTAGAGAATGTATAATAGAGGAAAAGTGTAGTAATTGTGGGTTCGAAGAGAAAAGAATTACAGACTACACCGTACCATTATTATTGGATCATATAGATGGTGACACGACAAACCATAAGCAGAGTAATTTGAGATTGCTATGTTATAATTGTTATTATTTAATGGTAAAAAATCCATGCGGAGGCAATGGAGGAATTTAAGAGAAAGAAATGAAGAAAATTTTATTAGTAGCATTAGTCTTGCTTGGACTACAAACACAAGCACAACAACCAGCACCATATTTTTGCTGTGATTCAATAACATATTGGACAGATCAAGGTCAAGGATTATTTGTAGGTCTTGACACATCAGGAATAATACATAATCCTGATTCAATGACAGTATCATGGCAAGTATGTAATTCAGATATGTGTTATGTAGGAGATGGTATAAATGCATATTTTGGACAAATTGTAACAACAGACACTATTAAAGTTGGTTATGATATTTATATTTACGAAAATGGAGTATTAGAAATATGTAGCATGGAAGAATGGTTAATATTTGATCAGAATACATACACATGGGTATTACTTAATATGATTACAACTTCAATAAATGAACTAACATTTAATAGAGTTGATGATAATAAGATTTATAACCTATTAGGAAAAGAAGTAACTAATATAACTATAGGTCAGATGTACATTAAAAATAACAAAAAATATATAAGAGTAAAATAATGAATTACAAAGAAAATAAACAAATACTATTAGCACTCTTCATTACTATGATAATGATGGTAGGTGCAATATCTACACAAGCACAGATAGAAAAATTAGCAGGACCAAGATTAGGATTAACCTTTATAGGAGCAGGACCAGTAGCAGACTTCTTACATGATGGCTTTGATTTTGATGATGATAGAGATGGTAAACATGGAAG
>JGI24006J15134_10000850_pt1 | contig 17998 bp, 22 predicted proteins | sample LinPmetageLP53_FD_15134 | JGI IMG/M metagenome (IMG submission 15134)
TTAGTCCTTTGTCCTGGATAACACGCTGGAGGATGAGTTTAGTTTTTTACGTGAGTTTGAAACGACGCTTGTAATCAGCGATCGATCCCCTGAGTGTAGGCTTGTTCCACAGAATGTATCGTGATAGAGAGCCAGCCGATTTGTAATCAGCCCAATTCTCCGATGTACGATGCCTAGCGAGATACGAGGCCTTTCGCTTGGGGTCTTTGTTCTTGGTGTAATCACTCATACCACTCGCACCGAAATGAGTGGTCTTGACCTTCTTGTCGCCGTCCATAAATATCGCCATATACTTCTTACCCTTGGAGGTGCTGGGTTTGATAAGTACCTTCATAATAAGTACCTTAGATTTCAAGAGAGATCGCATCTCCGCGAATTACGAGTCTACGAATGTGGAATACATAGTTCATCCAGAGCTTGTTTTTCGTGGGAACGTCCGTCTTCTCATAGGAGCATTGGAGATTAAAGTCGCGTCCACGAGTATCATACACTCCATCCTGAAGGGACAAAGCACGACCGATACAGGCATTCTCCAGATACTTGGCGAAGGACAGCGGGCGAATGCCTGCCATCGCTAAGGCCTTCTCTAGCTCAATGGGACCCTGCTGAGAGATTGACATACCCGTCGTGATCTTGGAGACATCTACCTTACGATTCGGATTGAGCTGACCATTATAGTACCANTGGTAACTACTCATATTATCCCAGACACCCGTATAACCCGCTCTGTCACTGAAGCAATCCCCATCGTTGGCGTAATACTTCCCGCCGAGTGTTCCGACAGACGCACTACCTACCGAATCGCCACCGATAACCACACCTGGTTTCTTGAGGAACGTATATTTCGCCGAATCGTAGGTAGGGAAGACCGCGTCCGCCCCTGTGGAGAAGGTGGAGGCGGTGGTGCCCGTCAGGAGTGCGGTGGAACTGTAGGCGGTCGCATCGGTTGGGACGCTGAGAATGGACTTGGCCCGAGACTGACTGAGGGGTAGGCGAATATTCGCGACGATGTCTCCCTTGAGTTGTGAGTATTTGTAGTTGGTGGAACTCAGGAAATCGTAATTGAGAACGCCACCCGCTTTCATCATACTCATCATCTTACGAGTGTATCCTGGAGGCATCTCCAACTGCTGGAGAATGAGTTCTGTGCCCGAGATCGTGTAGGAGGGAATGACAGTAGATGACTGGGCGACTGCGGTGCTGACCATAGACCAGGTGCCATCGCCTTCTACGACCCAATGTTTCCCGTTCACCTGACCGTCTTGAGTCGCGGGGCTCTTCAGTTCGATCCGAAGCAAACCCCACCAGCCACCCGAAGTCGTGGTATTGCCCGCACCCGCCACCTTGGTGATAGCCTTGATGACGAGTTTATTGGTGCCATCGGCGGTCGTGAATTTGGGAGCCACGGCGTCGGCAGTCGCGAGGGTAGGCGGAGTATCGTTTTTGACAAAGGTAAAGGACTCACCGACCACGAAGGGAAAGTTATCAATATCCAACTGATTATTGTCGCGTTTGATGTAAATCATATTCACGGGTCCGCCGAGATTCGTTGCCGTGTCGGAACCCCACATCTGAGCCTCCGCCTGACTGTCCTTCCCACCATTTCCCGCCACATTCTCGCACGAGTGAAAGACAGGGGCCAAGGCGGTTTTATCGGTCCATCGGCACGTGTCCAGCATCTTGACCACACGGTCCGCACGCTCTAGCAGAATCTCAATCCGAAGACCCTCGGTAAGCAAGCACGGGAAGACCTTGGAGTTTTGGAAGATACCCGTATGGAGCGGAAGGAGGACTTTGACCTTCTTGTGTCCGCCGTTATGGAGAGCATCACCGACAGGGGTTGACGATGCATCGCCCCACACACCCGAAGCATCATCAGGGGTGTCGCCTACCTGGTAGGGGGCGGTGTAGGGACTGTTGGCCAGGGCGGATCCGTGCGTGCGTGTGGTTCCCTTGGTGCCACGAGTCGTTTGATCCCACTGAGTGGTCCCTTCGGTCAGGGCCCTCTTCGAGCGAATGGTGGCATCCACCTCGTAATCGTACTTGAGGGCGGTCAACACATTATAATCCTGATATTCCTCTAAGAGCTGAGATCCCGACCCGCCACTCAGAATGCGAATATCCTTAATGAGGACCTGGGCACCCGCACCCGAATCCAACTGAGCCCTCATCGGCTTATCCAATCCTGGATCCAACTGGACCTCAAACTTCAGATAGGACTCCTTCGGTTGAAAGTACTGAACGGTAGGGGGGACGTGTATGGTGATCTTCTGCCCTGCTGAATAATTGAGACCGTGCTCGGCTTGAATTGCGACCTTCGTCTGCTTGACTGGAATCTTATCCGACGCATCCCAAAATGAACTCATATCTTGTATGAGGTCTCTTAGATTAAAATCAAAGGAAAGGAAACGAACTTATTTTTTATGAAGTGCGTGAGATGGTGTTTGATTTTATGGAGAGACTGCGTGGATGCGATGAATCGTCGTCTGGCCTATGAAAATGACTTCTTAGAAGATCCATGGTTCTGGGAGCATTAGAACGCGGACGCCCCCGAAGAGATCTTGGATTGAGCGGTGCTCTGCACAGACGAGACCTGACCTGCGGATTCAGACGTCGCCCCTGTGGAGGGACCCGCTTGGGTCATCTGTCCTTTCTCTTCGGCGGGTAGAGTGGTGGTAATCTGCTTCTTCGCTTCATCGTATTTCCCCACTTCGCCTTCCACGGCGGAAGCCACGCCTAACCCTGCCCCTATGAGTCCCGCTCCTGGTACAACAAATCCCAAAGCATCAAAGAAACCGCTGGCGATTCCTAATTCATTCCCTGCTCGTTCATGATCGTTGTCACCCGCGATATGTCCGCCTGCGATATCTTTGACTAACGAGATACCGCCCGTCACCACACCGAGACCCTGTGCCATCTTGCCGAGATTCTCTCCCATCTCACCTGCTTGCCCTAGTTTGCTTGTGATCCTCTCATCGGTCGCAGGATCGATCCCAGGAGCCGTCACGGGAGCTTTGACTACGGGAGCAGGTTCGCCAGCTTCGGTTGCTCCTGCCACTCCCGAACCGCCACGGCTTAACGTGGAGGTAGAGGTCGCAGGAACGTCGGGTGCCCCTGCGACACCCACTTCCCGACCACCCAGAGCACCTACGGACGGGTCTCGCCCCCCGTAGTCAGGTCCCAGAGTTTCTTCCGCGGGTTCCACCGCTTTCGCAGGTTCGTCCCCCAAACCAAAGAGACCTTGCTGGACTCTTCCTGGCACCGAGGCCAACCCCTTTCCTGCAGAAGCCAGACCCCGACCCGTAGCCCCGACAGCTCGCCCGAGCGGAGCATCTGCGAAGGTCTTGCCCGCGGTTTGTAAGAGTCGCTTCCCCATTCCTAAGTCGTTGAATCCTGCTTGACCTTCACTAAGAGACTTGTACGCGGTGTATCCTGCTTTCGCATCACCCACAGCAGACCCTAACACACCGCCCCCAATCTTTTCCGCGAGTTTCTCGGAGTAGTCATCTTCGGATCCGATGTTCTTGAGACCCTGATTGGCATCGTTGATTTTCTGGGCGAACTCCGACTTGACGCCGAGGTTGTGCTCTCGAACGCCTTCGTTGTAATTCCGCATCTCGCTTAACATACTGTTGCCCTGCGACAACTCATTCATCCCTTCGTAATCCATGTCGTATTATGGTTCACCCTACTTTTTATTTAGGGGAGTCTGGATTTGTTCCATCGTCCCCTTTGGCACCAGAGACCATTCCGGAGGGTGCTTCCATCTCGTTCTTCTGCCCGCCCTCGGCGATGACTTTCTCAAAATTATGGTACGCCAGCGGTGGATTCTGCGTCAGATCCAGGTAGAGAAAATCGTATTTCTTCGGTGTGGCCATATGATAGATCCTAAGAAAGTTGTCGGCACCCCCAAATTGGTCTCCAATCTCTTCCGCAATCTTTCCTAATTCTTTGTTATTGGGGAAGGGACTGCCGATGATCATATGCGTACAATTGCTTCGGATCACGGGACTCACGGACCGATAGTTTTGAGAACTCATCAAAAGCAACTTGATGCCGTAATGCCTGAAGCGAGACGCTAAATGATTCAAGTAGGACTCTCTCCGAATCTGTCCGATAATATCGTCTAGGATTAACGCGATGTCGGGTCTGGTTTTCCATATTATCCTCAAAGGCCTCTTGACCCTGAATGATCCCTTGGACCAGTTCATCGCTGTACGCATCGTGACATGAAAACGCTTTACGGAGGAATCGGGAGGTCTTGTCGTTGTAGATGGTGGGACTGATACAGAACACCTCATCGAAGAAGTCTTGCCCGAAGAAGTTGGAGTTCAGTAAGAGATTGGAGATCAATGTACTCTTCCCCGTCCTGATAGGACTGATCATAAGTAGCAGAGACGGGGGTTGAGGTAGAATCGGATTCAGCGGTTTCGTTTTTTCATTCGGTGGGTCTTGAACAGGGAGAATCTTCAAGGCTTCTGAATCGTAGTCCATTTACTTAGGACATATAAAAAATAGAGGGTTATGAACTTACTGGAAGCAACTGGCGAAAAAGTCATCAGGGTCGGCAACGCCGAGGGCCTTGTTGATCTGGTGATTCACTTGGTTCGCTTTGCGATATTCTTCTTGAGCATCTTTCTTGGCCTTCTTCTGAGCCTTCCGTTTCGTATCGTATTTCTCTACCGCTTTGGAATTGGACTCTTCGGTCATCTTTTGAAACTCTGCCACGCTCATATGTAGAATGACACTTTCTTTCTGCTCTTGGGGTCGGGGGTCCTGACGAGTCGCTTGGTGCGTGAACTCACTCTCTGCCTTCGCCTCCCGCTTGGCCTTGGCGTTCGCTTGACGGACGGCAAGGGCCTTTTCCCTGGCTTTTGCCAGATGATCCATCTGCTTCTGGGACTTCTTGCGAGGTTTCTTGGGGGGCACATCCTTAAACACCTCTTCGTCTTCGATGATGGGTTTGACGCGGAGCGGTTCAGGTCGGGGTGTGTCGTCATCTTCTGGAGGAGGAGGTTCTGCAGGAGTCATGAGTTCATCGATCACTTCGTCCACTTTGCTAAATGATACAGTCGGAGCGGAATCATCGTAATTTACCGNCTCACTACTCNCAGCAGGTTCTTCTTCCTTCTGGATTTCGGGCTCAGCCAAAGGCGACCTTTGGTCAGGGGGTGGGTCTGGCATCGTAATTTCGGGTAGACTCATCTGGATACTCCATCGTAGAAAAAATAGAAGATGAATAGACTAACTTTTCTATTGCCCCGCAGGTGCTTCACGAATGATGACTCGTCCTGAAATGGAGGACCACCACGGTCTCCCCACCTAGGTCTTCCGCAATCTGCTCATCTTTGCTTACGAAGTCAATCTGAAGGTCATTGATAACGAGCGGTGCGTTGTTTCGCAGAGCGAGATAGATGGGTTGGGCCTGCTGGAAGTACAGAGGGCCCGTAGTGGATCCATCGTTGGAAAACCGTGGTAGAGACCAGAGGATCTTACTGGTGAGACCCTTACAGAAATTGAACGATTGATGAGTGAGTGTCGGGCATCGGATAAACAGTTGCTTCGGTGAGAATCCCAACGCTGAGAAAGAATTCACCACATACTTACAGGTAGAATCGCCCGTGTTCGCATCTCCGCCCCCTGCGTTAGAGACTCTTCCTTGATGGTTGAAACCACCCAACGACAGAACGTTTCCTGGGAGCTTGTCCGCGGGGAAACCCAAAAAGGCCCGACAGTTGCCCGTACCTGAGTTCGTATATCCACCCGCTCCCCCGAAGGATTCATTGAGAATGAACCCGTATCCGTATTTGATGGCTTCTGAATCTATCAGAGCCCCTGCTGACAGGAGTGAACTGTCCTGACCCACATACGCAATCTGAGTACCGATCCCTTCGCACCGCTGACACAAGTCGGACAACGACGCATCTTGCATCGTCCGAGTATTGTAGATACATTTGCCCCAGAAACTGGATCCGCCCTTGGGTTGGGTCACGCCGACCAACGGAACATCTTCGGGGTAGTCGTAGCCCCCCGACTGTCCGCTCCGCTTGGCCCACTGAAGGGGTGCTTCGTAATGATTCAAGACGAGATACTTGTCTTTCGTCGAGAGATCAAACTTCGGGTAGAGAGTCTGTGTGGTGGTGCCTGTCGGTTTGAAAGCACGCTTCAATCCGAGTTTCGCCCAGTCGTCTTGCGTTGTATTCATAATCGTCACATCGTTGGCAAACGAATCGTCGGTGATGGTCAGCTTCATCTGTTCTCCCTGTACGATCCAATTCAGGCGAGTCCCCGCCCCCGAACCATAACTCAGGTCGGACTTGGTGAGTTGAGTGGTGGAGGCTCGTGCGTCAATACCCTGAATATCGGCACCCCAGTAGGTAATCTCTTGGAACTGATACTCATCATCGGCGAAGTCAATCACATGTCCTAGATGAATGTCGGCACCCCAGTAGGTAATCTCTTGGAACTGATACTCATCATCGGCGAAGTCAATCACATGTCCTAGATGAATCAATTCATCTTCCCCCGAATACCACACACAGTAATCAAACATCGGACCCGCGTCTCCTGAGAAGTACGGGGGGACCGAGACGGCGGGAGGGCTTTGACCTGACCTACATTCGGGGCGTGACAATCCTACCATCCACCCTTCGGAATCTGAGAAGAGTCCATTATCGATCGCGTTGTTAAAATTCACCGAGAAGGATCCTTGAGCGGGCGTCAGGGCGGACGACATGTTGATCGGGAGATTGTTAATCATTCCCTGCCCCCCATCGTCCCACCCTTTCGTAGCGGACGCCCCGTCCTTGACTCTCTTGATGTGCTTGTCGGCCTTCGTGTATTTCAACGATTCGGAATCATCGACGATGGACGCCCCCAAGTAGCGAAACGTCAGGTCTTTCCCAGAGATGTCTGAGACGATTTTAGCCCTGTCTGGATCTTCGGACGCTGTGGAGGTCTGGACGAGAGTATAGGACCATCCACCATCCACGGCAGTCGGGAGACCTCCCGATTCAGGTTTGGTGACAACCACACCGAACTCCGCTAAGTTCGGGTGAGATCCGAACGCATCACTCAGGGCCGTCTGCAGAACCCCTTGGAACTCGTCCTGGGAATACGTGCCCGCGGGAACGATGACCTCTACGGGAATATTCGTGGACACGACCTCTAGAACCTGAGCCTGCGTGAGAAGTTTCCCGAAATACGCGTAAAAGACGCTGTTGCTTTGGATCACGACCTTGGGCCGACGAAAGAGTTTCGCCGACACAACCCCGACTTCCGTATGCGGGGGTAGGGTAATGGTGTTACTCATCGCGTTGTGAAAACTGTTTGGATTCTGAATGCCGAGGACCGAGGTGGTCCCGTCTTCGTCATCGTAAGCAGACTGGGAGTTAGAAAGAACCACTAGAGACATTATATACTCTCCTAGCATTTTAAATCTAGGACTCATCATCAAAAATGCCGACACGCACCCAAATCAGTAAAGGGAAACTCTTGAAGCCCGTGATAGAGACTTCCGTGCGTTCAGATACCGATCGCCTTCAATTCAATCTGCCGAAAGATGTGAAGGACTCTACCAAAGTCAAGGAGAAGGATGTCTTCGTGGGATACAAACCCAAACCCAAGAAGGGTAAGGGGAAGGCCAAGAAATAGGATCCGTATAGAAAGGGCAAACCCGCCCTGCCCGAGGCGTCCAGGGTGTTTTAGACTTTTAAAAGTTTTTGAATTCTGATTCACTTGACTTGATTAACTTAAAATACCCTGGACACCCTGGACGCCTTGGGCACTCTATCTATACTGGACGAAGTCCCCTCTATCTCCCCATCGTTCGATGAGCCTCTATTCTCAAAACGTGTCCCAGGGGCCTCGGGTAGTGCTGGACACCTCGGGCAGGCACTTAAAGGACGCTATCTTCAAATTGAAGATAGGTTCTATTAATAGAACAAAGACTCTATCGTATCTATCCTTACTCAGGGGGGTAAAAGAGGGGGAGGGGGCGAACCGTACCTTTCCTGCTCAGCGATCTCCTCTTCGGTCATGACCATTGGCTCACCCCTTTGGTGTCCGTGGTCATAACTCATATCAAACTCATCATCGCTACTCAGGTACGCGTACTGGGAAAGTGCTTGGCTTTCTTTCATCTTTTTCTTGAGTGCTTTGACCGAGATAAGGGTATCCCCGCATACCGCTCCCCATTTTGCTTCTCGTAGGTAGTGTGCGATGTCTAGACTTTGCTGGAGCCAATCGTGATTATCTGACTGTAGCGATAGATTAGACTCTTCTAAGAGTTTGACTTGTGCTTCGTGCTTGGTAACGAGTACATCCATCTCTTCATTCATTCGCTCCTGTAGAGACACAGTCATCTCCATAGCATCCGCGTCCCGTTGCTCCAGAACCTCAATACGCTTCTGGAGAGCGATGTTTTTCAAATGGAACTCGTTGCACGAATTAAAGTTATTGTGACTCACTGCTTCCCAGTACTCGGCGGAGTGTGGCATCTCTTATTAACTAGGTAGATAACGATATACTTAAGTAGTTCCTAATCCTCGTCCTCATCGAAGATAACGATGTTCTCGGCCCGCTGTTCCTTCTTGAATTGACTCTGGAGTGTGTCTAGGGCCCCGAACATGACAACGCGTAGGCGTTGTTCTCCCTGGGAGATACGGCGTTCTAACAACCCAGGACCGAGAATGACTTTGGAGACTTTCCAGAACTGCGGGGCGTGTTCCTTGGTGGTCGCGTTGAATCCCCCGAGATTCGTGGTGCGGTAGGTCTCGTAGACCCAGTCCTTGTTCCATTTCGCTTGACCGTCTTCGATGAATCCTGCAGAGTCATCGGGCATCTCGTCCGTCTCGTCAATCCGATAGACCTCATCGCCCCACTGAGGATTCGTAACCTTTTTCAGGATGCCCGTGTTGAGTACGGTGAACCAGAAGCGGGTGATGGAATCCCAGTTCTGCTGAATCTGGTTAAAGGCGAGTTGGGTCTTGGGGAAGTCCTGAGCGTTGAACCCTTCCAGGTCCCGTTCGTAGAGCACTTTGGCGAAACTCACACAGACATCGTGGTTCATAGCTTGCCCGTATTTACGGCCTTGGAGATTGCTGAAGTACTCGGAGAGTTGAGACTTGGTCTTGGTATCCAAATGACTATCATCGCAATCCAGACAGAAATAGCGACGGTCATCCTTGGAGATACCTGCGAAGCGTTCGTTGTTCGTGGTGATGATGAACGCAGTGCTTGACTTGATCACATACGGTTTCATGCTCTTGTGATGGATTTTTTGATGCTCTTCGGTGATCAACCCTTTCATCTGTTGCTCGGCTTCCCGATTCCCGCCCCAGAAAGCCTCATCGAGATTGATGAGCATTTTCCCCTCCATTCCACTGGTGAACCCGTTGCCCCCGACGAGATGGTCTAGAGACGATTGTTGGAGGTAGTACTCAGTACCACGATCGCCGTCCATAATGTACCTCACCATATCCAGCACGGTACCCTTGCCTCCACCCTGGCGAGATTTGATGGAGACACACGTCCCGACTTTCCGCTCGGGGCGTTGAAGCAACCACCCGAACCAGTTCAAGAGATAGGTGTAGTGGATGGGATTTCCCGCACACCAGACATTCAGGAGATGGTCTAAGAGCGGTTGACACAGAGTCGGATCGGCGTCTACCGTGTGCTGAGCTTGGATATTGTATCCCCGCCAGAGATTGAAGATATCCTTGCGTTTTTCGGAGGGATCAAAGTCAATCATAGCGACCTGACGGGCGTGTTTGTTCCCAGTCCAGACCTGACCAGGACTCACATTCACCAGTTTGGGTTTCCCCCCCATACCGACATCGATCGTAAACGAGTAGAACTTCAGGTCCTTCACGAGATCTTCGGTCTTTTTAATGAAGTGTCTCCCGTTATCTAGGTAGATGACCTGGGACGTCTGTCGGTTGAAGATATATTGCTCGTTAATATGCTGGACCATGTTCTTCACTCCTTTTTTCGTATACAGCGTCTCGTAGATATTGAGACTATTGTCCTCGTCAGCGAACTTACTGATCGTTTTGTACGTGAGGGGCACCTCGGGACGATTGGTGGAGAAGGACCGCCACCGAGTCATATTCTCTCTACGGTCGTAACCCTCTCCCCCTTTACTCCAATCGTCAAGGAGCATCCAACCCGTTTCTAGATCCCGAGGAGTACATTCGTAGAAATTGGTGAAGATGGCCATAGCAACCTTCAACCACATATCGTATTCGTTTTTCCGAGATTCGTGCAAGCGATCCAGCAAGGCCTTCATTTCTTCCTCATCGATGGTGGGAATAGAGTCAGGAAGATCTTCCACAACGAAGGCCTCACCGACAGGTTCTTCGTCTTCTGGTTCCACGGGTTCCGCGACCACGGGCACCACTGGAACCACGGGATCCTTAAAATTCATTTTGGTTTCGTTGAAATAGCATTTGATTTCGTCCCAAGCGAACTCTTTGAACTGGTGCCCCACGACCTCACGTTCCGCGATTTCCCATACATTGCGTTTATCGTAGATGAGATCCAAGTCATCGGGACCGTTGAAATGCTCTAGATTCGCCAGATTCAATTCATTCGTGAAAGGTGGCAAGTCCTTGATGATGATGTAAAAGTGATACCCTTTGGCCGTCTCCGTGTGGTAGGTACCCTCTTGACGGAGCATGTGAAAGAAGGTGGCACCTCCCTCACGAAAGCTCTTCGTATCAAAATCAATACAGAACAATCGGGGAGCATACTTGATATACAGGGAGTAGTTGTCCCAGTCGGTAATGAGTTTCCCATCGTTGTATCGCCCGATCGGGTTATCCTTGACCTTGTCACGAGTGAGATTATTCACCTCACCGTAACACAACTTCTTCTTACGGACTCCCTCGACCGCAGGTAAGACCTTGATCTTTCTCCAGAGACCTTCGCCGAATGTCTGTTCAAGGGTACCGATGAAATCGTTAACAGTTGACATTCCTTCTATCTATGTACCTAGATATATAATTATTTAAGTCCCTTGAACGTATTCGGTTTCGCCTGTCGGAGTACTTAAAGCTAAGGTATTCGTTGAAATCCCAGAGGAATATTCTAAGAGATGGTATACCATGTCGTCACCTACTACAGAGGCCAAGAGATTGGATATGACGAAGAATGATTACATTCATATGATGGTTCAATTGAATCCGAAGAATCGTTCGAAGATCGTTCACAAGAAGGACCTAGTGGTCCCTGGTATGAAACCAGAACCACAGACCATCCCCAGGATCATTCATCAAGTCTATGGAATGTTTGGAGATGGAAAACCCATCTCAGAGATCGCCGTGTTTGACCGAAACACCAAATCAACGAANGCCTTTTGTGAGAAGCACGGGATTGAATATCGNATGTGGGGTCTTTCAGAAGCGATTCGGTTGATCCGATCGATGGGACCTCAATTTGAAGAGATCTTTTGGTCCCCGAGATTTGAGAGTCAACCGATCTTACGGGCGGATTTCATACGGTATACGATCCTCTATGTGTACGGGGGGATCTATGTGGATGCGGATATCCGTCCCATCAAATCGTTGGATCGTTTATTCAAAATGCCGTACTTCTTCGCAACCTGGCCAGATGATAAGAGGATGAGACCGTATAATGCTCTCTTAGGGACGTTCAAACGAAATCCGATCTATGTGGATATTCTGAAGGAGACCTGGAGATCCTTTTATGAAAAGGTGGAGATGGAAATCTACGACAGTTGGAAAGGGAGATTTGTCTTCCAGACCACGGGCCATCATATGTTGGTTCGTGTACTCAAGAAGGTACAAGGCCCTCCAAGGCGACAGCCAACGAACATCCTCAACGATATCTTGCTTATCTACGGCAAGGGCAGGAAGAAACCTTTAGGGGATCCCAAGAAGGCCCTCTTTGAAGATGCGAATGCTTCGGTGTGGTTTGGGGGAGAAGGAGAAATTTGATAGGGTTAAAAGGATGACACTAGACTAAAGTAGAATGGCGAATATGAACACTCTCGTAAACCAACAAGCGATAGAGATCGCCGAACTCAAACAACGCGACGAGGATGCGATGGAGATGGCGATCTCCTTGGAAGAAAGATTCACGGCAGAAGCCCAGCAACTAGACCAGGAGAACCGTAATCTGACCGAGGCTCTTCGTAAAAGTCAAGAGGCCCTCAAGGGATATCGCAAACTGGCCCTCCAGTTTGGACTCGGTGCATCGTATGGGGATGGTGAAACTCACAGAGACGACGAGATCGTCCAGTATCTAGACGCACTCATAGATAAAGCCGACCTCTTTCAGTGCGTGAATTGTATGGAGTGGTGTGATGAAAACGATTGGGACGAGAATTCGGGATGCCTTGGCATTCATCGATGCGAAACATGTGAAGACCTTCACCGATGAATAAATTTGATACGCTCTATCTAAGAATAGCATACAAGATGCCGAACATCAACAGGAAGTCCCTCCGTTCTTACGAACCATCGGAGCATGTCAAAAAAATCCCTGTGGCGGTCAAGGAGCAGGTGTGGGTCCAGAACCTAGGAAAGGTCTTTGAAGCGAAATGTCATATTTCGTGGTGCGACAATACGATCACGCCGTTCTCTTATCACGTGGGACACGACATTCCACGAAGTAAAGGGGGGACGGTTGCTCTCTCCAATCTCTTCCCGATATGTGATCGTTGTAATTTCTCAATGGGGAATAAATACACGATAAAAAAATGGGACAAGCTCGTGAGTCGTTAGCGTTTGATTCCTTCCTGTTAAAATATCTCGTATAGATATGACATTCAAGGACGTAGTACTGATAGGCCTCTTGACGATTGTGATCGTCGGATTTATCGTAGCCTTTGGACCCAAGGATCTTTGTGTTCTTCACGTGGAAGAAGACAACGATGATGAAAACGATGAGGATTACGGAACCGAATCTGATCAAGAATCCGAAGACTTTACGGAGGACGAGACCTCGCCCGAGCACTCAGAGGACGATGAAACTCTCGCTAGTTAAAATACTTCTTACCCACGACCCCACTTAATGCGTGATACAACTGGAGAGACTCCTTGGTCTCTTGGACCTGGAAGGCCATTTCGGAAAGGGCGAGTTTCAACTCCTCAATCTCTGCCTTGGCCTCAGCGAGTGCATCGCCTCCTGCGAGATCGATCGGATCTTCCTCTGACGAATGCTCACTTAGTAAATCAACATCTCCTACAGGGGGTGGCGGGATGGCGTCCAGGACCCCTTGAACGACTGCCTCTACGACGTCAGGTTCTGGGTCTGCTACGTATTCAACGATCTCAGGGACCTTCCCACTAGCGACGATCTCTTCAAAGATGCGATCATCAAGGAGCGGGTTATCGCCAAACTCCACGACAGGCACCACATCCTCCGCCTCAGGCATGGCGAAAATGCTCTCAGGAATCTTCTCTACGTAGAGTTTCTTCGCTCGTACGTTCTGGATATCCACGAGGTCTTCGGCGTCTCCCATAGCGATGGACCTGACGTATTTATGGACATTGATGCTTACCTGCTGTGCCTTGACATCTGTTACGAATCCCCACGAACCCCGATGTTTGCCACCGATCACGCGAACCTTATCATCTCTCTGGAACTCACTCATCTTACTATACTCCTCTAGATATTTACTCTTTAACTAGTTATTTAGTTAGTTTCCTGATCCATCTCCATTTAATTACGCATTCATATTTTTTTAGTAGGTCTCTTATACGAATGAAGAAACCAAACAAGTCCTGGACGTTACCCGAGCTGAAGAAATACGTTCGCGATAACAAACTCGCCAATAAGGAGATCCGTCTGGGAATGAAAAAAGCAGAGATGGTTATGGCTTTGAAGAAGAAGGGTCATTGGGACGAGACGCACGTATCCAAGAAGGAATTCAAGGATGCTCGGAAGGGTCTTCAGAAGATTATGGCCCGTGAACCAGGTCAGAAGAGAAAGACACCCAAGAAGGTACCGATGGGTCCTCTCAAGAAAAAATGGTTGCCGTCCGAGACAGCGACTGCCATCATGCACGAGGTGTTGTTAGATCAGGTCAATCTCACAGCGGGAAAACCAATGATAACTCCCGCTCAGGCGGAACTTCAGAATATGCTCGCAGGAATGGGTGCCTATACGATTGAAGATGAGATCGATCAGTTAATGGGATATGTGGATTAATGGATTAGTGGGTTAGTGGGTGTTCGTTCATCCACTAAACGTCCGTATATTTGAGGAACCGTGTGACCATAGAGTGTCCCCGAATGTCTGCTTGAAGCTTCAGAGACTCTAGTTCTGCAGGGGTCGGATGGGAGGGGTCCTTGACCTTGGCACCGAAGATCTTCGCCATCAGAGTCGTGGAGATCGGGTGTCCCAAGTTCATCGTCGTATATTCTGCGAGATGTTTGCTGACCTTATTCGGGGTGAATGCGTCTCCTTGTGAAGATACGAAGACAGGGGCGTGATTGATAGTGGCGAGTTTGAGGTCTCGGACTTGTGCGAGTTTGTGAAGGTACTTGGCGTACTTCGGCGACACGTCAATCTCCCTAGTTCCGTAGTTTGAATGTGTTTTGTACCGTGAGAGTGCGAAGGTTTGCTTTGAGAATCCCTTCTCGAGGATCAACCAATTATTCACTTGTTTTTTCTCATCACTCATTTGATCGAAGAGAACCCTGCGAATGTATTTCATGTCGCCGAGTTCGTTACGAAAGGGATACGCGGTATGAATGCTTAGGATGATGAATGCCGAGAACCGTGTTAGGTTCTGAGGTAGGTCTGGATCCAGCACTTGCTTCGCTAAGAAGGTATTGATGTCCGCCTTGGAGACCGCTTTCATAATCTTCGCTTGCTTCTCAGTTGCGAACCCCGAGTTCTGATATTGAGCGTTGTAAAGGTCCCGAGCACTCTCATAAGGGGTGACGACAGCGATGGGATAACCCATCGTCTGTAAGGAGGCGATGAGACCGTTGATGAGATTACGGCGGGTCTGGAGGTTCGGGATAGATGCGACGACCTTCAGAACGTTGTCCTGATCTCGGGCCCACTCCAAGTCTTCAAAGGGCGTCTCACCGTTGACGTGTCGGTTGAGAGACCTCACAGCGGATACATAGTTCCGAACCGTTGCTTCGGAATAGGGACCCTTCTTACGCTTGTCGCCGAATGCTCGGATGTGTTGTTCAATCACGAAATCCATATTACTTTGAGTATATATAATAGTATCTGTTTAAATGGGGTTAATGAGTTGCCATTTTTCGGGGTGTTTCGTCTGGAAGTCCTCCACACGGTTCAACCTCTGATAATAGCGAAAGAGGTTCTTGGCCTTGGCAGTTTCTGGAGACTGTTTATAAGTCGTAGAGCCTTCGGTTTTGTTCTTGTAATAATGGTTCTTGGCGTTCTCTCGGTTCTTGGCGATAAAGGTAGGATCATACTTGAGAACCGTGTGATACTTTTCATACCGCTTTTTCTTCTCTGTTTCGTATCGTTGCATCGCCTTCATTACCTGCGGAGGTTGAGTGGTTTCCTTTCCTTCGATGAATCGCTTGAAGAGGATATCTTTGATCTCTGATTCTGTAAGGTCGTTAAGATTCATTTACAGGATACATACAAAAAAATCAGGAGAAATAAACGCGGATAAACTTTACCAGAACCATCCACCGCCAATCTTTTCGGTAGGGTCGGGGGCAATCAAGGAGGCCGTGTCGGTCTTGGATTCGTGTGCGTCTAGTCGGATCCGAAGGAGATTCATAGACCCCTTGATCTCTTGAAGGAGAGTCTTCATATCCGTGGCATCTTTCCGAAGCAAATTAACCTCTCGTTTGATTATCTCAATATTCCTCGAGCGAATATCACGTAAAGGAGTAGTGTCTTCACGATCCATATACGAAATGGTTAGAAAGGAAAAACGAAGCGAAGAGTTTAAAAAGGCTCAGAAGAAAGAACTCGCTCGGGCGTATTACGAGAAAAACAAGGATGCCTTGAGGAAGAAAGGTCGGGAGAGGAAACGGTGGGGNCATGTCTCAGGACCNGATGTCAAACTGAAGATCGTACGGGGNAATTTCACGCTATCCTTTGACTAACTCATTTCAAGAGATAATGGGTGTCTCCGTGTTTTTGCTTCTTGGAGCGGATGGTGGAAGGGTCATCTCCTTCAACGAAGGGTGCGGGGAAGTAGTATGAGAAAGAGATGGGTGCTGTGAATAGCATCACATCGATCGCACGAAGTCTCGCCTTGGAGTCAAAGAAACTCAAGAGACTTTCCGCGATCTCCCAGCGTGGGATGTAATAGGACAACATACACATCATACGATACTGATCTCGGCATAGGGGGTTAAGGCCTGGTTCCGAGGGGACCTCGCATCGTAGAGGACCATCGGTCATTCGTAAGGAATGAAAGAAGCCACCGAGATAAGTAAAGGTCTCTCCTAACTTTTCAGGGATAGGGTTTATTTGGACAGCATCGTCTTCACAAATAAGCACCTCATTTAACTTATGTTCAACGATGTATTGTAAGAGACGATAATGAGAGAGGAAGCAACAACTCTTTGCCTGATGCATCTTAGGGTCCGTATTCCAGATTGAGCACATCCTAGAAAAGATAGGATCATCGATCTCTAGGTCTCGGTAGTCGGTGGCCTCCCACCGAGTCCACGTCTTGTCAAACTTAGCACACCTGTCAGGACTTCTGGCAAGATTTATGAAGTACTTCCTCATTGTGTTTAAAACGGAGAAAAAAAACAAGGACTCTTAGTAGATGATACATCAGACACATTCAAAGAAGGATCTCATAGAGATCGTAGAAAGTTTCCAACTGTTTGAGATTGAGAACTATGGATCGATGAAGAAGAAGATGCTGGCTCAAGAGGTATGGAGGGTCTTATCAGGACGAGATCATATCACACCTGATAACGAGTATTTCTTCGTAACTACGATTGATGAACTCATGGACTATCTCGTTCACACGAGTGCCAAGCAAATCACGAGTAACTCTGTCAAGTTTGATGTCGTCGACAGAGTGAAGAATCTTCAGTATTATACGAGGGGTGGTTATGAGTTTGCCGGAACGAACTACGAATGTATTGAGGACGTGATTCTAGATGGCGAATTTGTAAGACACTTTGGAGACCTACCCGCCGTACGAAGAGTTATTGAGTCTCTCAACAAAGACCCTAAGATGCCGTTCTCGTTAAAGGCTGTCATGACGAGACGAGTGGAGCAACGTGTGAATAAGATCAGAGAACTTCGCAAGAAGAACTTTCCTCGGTATCACGTCAAACACGGTTCCGTGACGATAGAATTCTCGTAGACGATGCATCGCGAAATTTGATAGGAGTATAATCTCGCAAGCATCTTACAAACCACACGAATCTCGCACGAACCTCCTCGGTCGATTTTCACTATATTCTAACATAAATCTCGCACGAGTCTCGCAAGAACCCATCGCGAAATTTGATAGGAGTATAATCTCTTAACCAAACACACGAGAATGACAGCTCAGACATTCAACGAACTTCTTGCCGAGTTTCGCACACTCACGGGGCCCAGGATGGGTCAAGACCCGAATCTCGGGTTCACTCTCTGCGAGGACCTGATGTGGGCCATCGGTCAGCAGGTAGTTCTCGTACGAAAACAGCGAGACATTGACATACGAAAACATCTACGAGAATTCAAACCCCATAGTCAACTCCAAGCAGGTCTTGAAATCATTCAGAAGAGACGCAAGACGGGTATCCCGACAGGTGCGAATCTCGTCAAGGCCTTGAAGACGAAATACGCTCGTGACGAGATGACGATTGACAGTCCCGATTTTCGCTGGTGGTGGCCCGCCGAGAGACGACTTCGTATGAAAGCTCTTCGCTACCATTCTGACCGCTATCAGCGAGCGTTTGATGAGAAACAAGATAAGAAGAAGTTCGTGTTTCGCAGGGATCATCTTCTCATGGTCGGGGGTAGATAGACTTGCGAGAATAGGTAGTCGTTTTTTATCACCACGCCTCGTATTCGCCCG
>JGI24006J15134_10000855_pt1 | contig 17961 bp, 6 predicted proteins | sample LinPmetageLP53_FD_15134 | JGI IMG/M metagenome (IMG submission 15134)
GTAGCAATACCTATGTAAGGAGCTTGTGAGCCCTCGTGCCATTGTATACTTTTTATCGTTGTTAACCCTCTCTGAGCTTTAGTGTTACTGGTTGCTGACTCATGGTACCTATTTATACCGGCTTTAGTTTCTACGTCTACACTTTCACTAGCTAGTATTTTTATTATCTCGTCATTTATAAACTTAAGTGCTAATGGGTTGTTTATGTTCAAAGCATTTATCTTATTACTTATCCCCATTTTGTCCATCAAGCTTTTTTTATTTGCAACTGAAGTATTCAAGAACTGTACATCCCTAATTTCTTTAGCTATACCAAACCCTGAGTTTACTACCTTAACAGCGTTTACATCAAACCCAAGATCACTGTTGTCTTCCTGTGAAGATTTTTCTTTAATCTTAGCATCTAACTCGTCATATCTACTTTTCTCTACAAGACCACGATCTGTTTTACCATTCAACCCGAAATATCTTGCCCCAAGAACCTTAACTAGTTTTGGTGGTAAAGCGTCAACTAGCGCAAACATAGCTTTAGTATATTGCTTTCTACCTTCCTCAGTGTTGTTTATATATTGATTGTATAGATTAATAATATCATTAACCTTGTTTAATTTGTTTACATTTTGGTTTACCCAATTATTAAAAGGAGTTTTAAAACCACCCATATCATCTTCCTTAAACCTACCATCAATACCCATGACCTCCATAAGCTTAATAGTACCCTCGTGTATACCAGCATCTCTCACCGCGTTCCTCCACTTTGCAGTGCCCCAAGTAAGCCCTTGTATTAAGGACATATCTCTTAAGCTTTCCCAATCCTGCTCTAACGATCCTTTAGCCATCGCATCTTCAATCAACCTAGTACTCGCGGCGTCTACGTCTTTACCTCGACTAAACATAGTTGTGGGGTTTCTCTTTATAGCCTCAGTTAATTGAGTGCCATAGGTATTAGCGTTTTTCTCCCCAATAGCTTGGAACACCGCATCTAATCCTAATTCGTTAGCTAGCGCATTAACTAAGGATTTATACTGAGTATCTCTACCTTTACCATCAACACCTTTAACGAATAGGTTTTCAAACTGTTTAGGAGTAAAGCTTTCTAACAACCAAAGTCTATTTCCACCTTTCTCATTTGTAACAAAAGAACCTTTTTCTGATGTCTGTGATTCTAACGATTGATTTGTACCCATCCTACCACCGTCTTTTGTTAGTGTAGGAAATCTATTTTTATACTTAACAGCTAGTAAATCTATAAGCTTACTCTTATTGTTCTTTAAAAACTCTTTGAACTTAGTAGAGTTTTGAGTACCAATAATCTTTTTAACCTCGTTTCTTAATTCTTTAACAAAACCTTTTTCTATACGTTTCCTAAATTTCTTTTGTGCTTTTACATCCGCTAATTCGGACATTAGAGTATTAACATCAACCTCTGCTAAAACAGTGTTTAACACCTTCTCATACAGATAAGCTTCTTTTAGTTGGTTTTCTAAATTAGTGATATCAGCCTCTTTACTAGCTTGATTGATCTCGTTTTGTATTTCTTGTGGAGATTTAATTCCTAGTATTTTTCTAACCTTACCAGTTTCAAACTCCGTTCTAACATTATCATTTTTAATAGCACTCACGCTTTCAGCGATAAACTTACCTTGTTCCTCTGTTATATCTCCTTTGTTTACTTTCTCTTCAATTATTTCTAGAGCTTGATCAGCACTGTAGGTGTCTAGAATACTACCCGCGATATCCTCACTTGATATCTTAGAGAAATCAAACTGTCCACCAGTCTCAGAATTTCTAACCATTAGCTCACCAAACGCCTCGAACTGAGGTAAACCTATAACATGCGGTATTCTTTTTGGTAATTCACCAAATATATGTGAAGTTAGTTTTCTTCCTTTAGATGGATCCCAAGTACTTACTATATAAGGAAGCCCATTATTACCCACCTCTATACCAGTAGTTAACACATCTAAAATATCTTCTTTAAATCTGCCATACCCAGGAACACCCTCATAAGTAGACCTCAGTTTACTGCCAGCAAATTTCCTCCAAGTTTGCCCAAGAGAATACCCTATCACTAACTTGTCCCCTCTACTTAGTGAGCTCCAAGCCTCGGCTTGTTCTTCCTCACTCATAAGGTTGAAATTAATTATATTAAAGTTGTCCTCTAAAATAGAATCTAACTCGTTGTTTGACTTGGTAAATAAATCTGTTTTAGATTCAACGTAGTCCTCTGTGAACTCTTCTAGTTCTCTAGACTCGGTGATAGTATCGTCCTCCTCTTTAATAACCTTACCATAGTGACCCTTGGATGTGGCTACCATGCTTTTCACCTGTTCGGTAAACTTATTGTTTAACGCCTGTTGGTTAAACCCTCTCATGAACTGAAGTAACTTTTCAGAAGTATCTAACTTTCCTTCCATTATAACATGCAGTTCCTCTTGTGTTTCTTGTTTCCAAAAATTCACAAAGTAGTCTTTTATTTTTTGGAAAGTGTTTTTAGTGCTTTGCGCTGTTAACGATATCTGCTTAGAGTTAACTACTAAGTCATGGTAATGAGGTAGATACTCTTCAGCATAACGCTCAAAGGGTTCTATTATATCACCATCCTCATTATAGTTAATGTACCCTCTACCTGCTAACTCAGCGTTTAATAAGTTTACATGTGACTTAGGTAGTAAATCTAAGAAACCTTTTATTAGCTTAGCTCCTTTTTTAGTTAGGTGTGTTTCATATTTTATACCGTCTTTCTCTATTACTCTAAGAGGACCGTTGATAACAGCAAATAAAGCAGCATGTAAAAGTTCGTGCGTTGGTGCTGTTAAAGCTTTGTTTTTAAGAGCTTGAGTTGTATTGATAATCAATGCTGGTTCGTACTTACCGGTCTTTTCATTTAATATCGGCATCATAAACGCGTTAGATCTTATTGCGTCTGGATTAGTTATAGCACCAGTAGGATCTACATAGTTATCAGCAATCTGCTCTTGAGTCATAGGTACCGTCATGATACCAGCTTCTCCAGTAACCTCACTTATAGCTTTTATTTTCTCTGTTAAAGAAATCTCATCCACAGCTCTAAGGTCAACGTCTTCAGAACCAAACATAACCATTCCCCCAAAGTCTGGATTATGAGCATAACCTCTAGCTCGTAGTTCTAAAAACTTTTTAACGTTTCTCAAGTTGTTGAGAACGTCTACGTTTTGTTGGTTTGGGTTTTTTAACAACTCTTGCTTTAATTCTTCTGTATAATCTTCTAAAGTTTTCCCTCTATTTTCTTGTTGATGAGTAAACCCTTCTGCTTCAGCAACCTCATTAGTACCCATCACCAGCTCCCCACCTTTATATGTTTGGCTACCAGTTAAACTGTTAACCATATTGCCTATATATTCCGCTTTAGCAGAATCGACTTTGTTACTTATACGTATGTTGGACCTAGATGTCCCATTGCTGAAATAACCATTCTTCTTAGCGTTTTTAAGAGCTTCAATAAACTCGGTAACATTGTTGTATCCCTTTCCATCAAACTCATATAAATGACCTTTGTCTCTAAGTTCATTTCGTTTCTTGGTTAAATCTTTTATCTTCTTTGTTAAATCGGCTTTTTTCTGAGAACCCAGTTCCGCTCCTTTCCATCGAGCTTTTAACGTCATTAATTCTACTTCAGCTCTTTGCTCCTCCAAACTCATAAACTCAGTCTGAACGCTATTAGATACTTTCTTTAATCTTGCCTCGGTGTTTTTTAAATCTTTCTCCAGTTTGTTTTTTGCCTTACTATTTCCTTCTTTTTGTATTTTAGATTCTAGTTGAGCTTTTTGAACTAACAAACTTAACGTCTCTTGTCTCTGGCTGTTACTCATCTGAGAATACTCCTCAAACGGTATGTTAGCTTTAGCAGTAAGGTATTGGTTTACTTGCTCCATAATTTCAGGATAAGAAGATACTGTATTCCCGTCCTTGTCTACGTAATCAAGTTCTCCAGCTTCGTGAGCAGTTAGCATTTCTGAATTAAATTCCTCGTAGTTTTCTATCGCCGCTTGATACATACCAGCGCTAGGACCACCTCTTCTAAAACCTCTAGTTCTAATGAATCCAGCCGTTAATACTGCTAATGGTGTTAGCGTGTTTAAAATCTTATAGTCATCACCCGTTGGTATATGGAAGTCCGTATTCTTATTGTGGTTGTAGTAACCATTCCATGCGCCATTAGATAGTTCCTGTAGGTTCTCCTCGATAAACTCCCTAGGTAGCATCTTAAGATTCTGACCAAATATATTCATCATCCTATAAGCATTATTCTTAAAGCCCTTAACCTTTGTGCTCCAAAGTCTCATGTCTCCATATTTCTTTGAAGATTTAAACTTTGCCATTTTCCCTCCCTTTAAAAGTCTAATGTCTGGGTTGATCATCTCAATAGCAGACTCTACAACCGTTTTGTTAAAAGCAGAGTTTAATGCGTCCTCATATGTAAAATCCTCGTCAACCTGCAGTATACTCTGTTTAATGTTTTTAGGTAATATAATCATTGTACTACCAGTGAACTGGTTACCTCTAACTACTAAATCAGCTTTTTTGGAAATCTTATTTAATCTCCTACTTATAGGAGATAGTTTGTTTGCAAATGCGGTAGACGATTTACTTATGTTTAATGTTTTAGCAGCCCAATTAAGACCTTGTTTTCCTAATGCAAAACCCCCTGTTTTTACCGCTCCAAGCGCGCCACCTGTTTGTGTCATTAAATACATGTCTAAAACTATAGGTGCTACGTTCGAAGGTACAGCACTCCAGTTTAAGTCACCGGTATTAGGATCTATCATATTACCATCTGCAACAGAGTTCCAAGTCATTTGCTCTGCAACGTTGGCGTATTTACTCATTACCTGCGCTTTATNTTTAGCATCAGTATCTGTTACAAGCTCTGGTATATAAGCTTCCATTAAACCAGCTATACCAGTTATGCCGTTAGCAAAGGTGCTCCACAGCCCCTCCCCAATACTGGCCATTTGCCACCCAAAATGTCCTTGCTCTAGCTTTAACAGTCTCTCCCGCTCATCCAACCTTTCCGCACGTTCGTTACGCGCTACCACATTTAAGTTGTTGGTGCTATTAGGATCTAGCAGCTTACCAAGTGATTTAGTAAGAGCAGCGTTCTTTTTTGCAAGATCTCCATAGCCCTCAAAAAGAACTACGTTAGCTGGGTTATTAGCAATACTATTGTAGCTATCAACGTTAAAGTTTATGACATCAGACATGCTATTTATTTTCGTGCCTAGCGCATTTAACTTGTCTATATTTGAATTACTACTCTTTATGGTGCCATTATCAATGTCCTTCTTCAGTTTTTCGTACTCTTCTGTCATAAGCGTTAGCTCCGCGTCTAATGTGCTAACCTCACTAGCATACCTATCTAACAGCATCATATTGTCAAAAGTACCAGCTTGCTCATAAGTTTCATGTAACACCATGTTCTTGCCAATGTTTACCTCAAGATAATCTGTAAGTACTTGAGCTTTAAGCCTGTCTACTGTATGTGTCTCACCTTCACCCGCTCCCCCACTCCAAAAATATTTCAATTTATCTTCATCCCACTTCAGCTCAGCAGCCCCATAATCTCCAGAATAAACCCTACTGTCTTCCGTTGCTCCATAAGTAGAGATATCTAAGTTTTTGAAAGCAGGGTGGTTTTTTACAAATTCATTGAAATCATTTATATCTAAATCCTCCCAACCGGCAATATCTTCTTTGTCATAAAACTTAGTCCACTCAGGTTGTGTCTCTAGGATTTCGCCATGAAAACTATCTTCTTTATCTTTACCCTTTTTACCAGTGGTTTTATATAGAGTCTGTAGAGCCTCAAGTACCTCGCCTTCAGCCACAGCGTCAGTGACATTTGTCTTGTATTCAAAATCTCCATAAGTGTATTCTTTGCCATCCCCATCTACATACACTACAGCATCTTTGTTGTCACCTGACTTTAGGTAAGTGCTCTCTAGGTTCATGAGAACCTCGTCAAATGAACCTTCACTGTGATCACCCCAACGTACCCCTAGGAATTGGTTGGTGGACCCGTCCCCACCAACTACCATTTCGTTTTCCGTGTCTTTAAAGTACCAATTGTAAGTACCTTTAGAATTTTTTGCTCCCGTAGTTACCTCCCTATAGTTGTCTAAAGCAACTTTAGATTCTTTTACCCATTTGTTATACTCTTCTTGTAAGAAGTCACTACCCTCTCTAGTGTCATTACCTATAAGAGTTAGGCTAGTAGGATTCTTAATACCCTCCATCTTTTGCCACGCCGCAGACAATCCTGTTGCTTTGTTTTTTGGAAACCAAACTTTTTCATAAAACTCCTCAACGCCCATATCCTGCCTCCTGTCATATTCATTTTCAAGAGCTTCTTTGTGCTTCACTGCTTTTAGCGGAACCAACCCGTGGTTGTAAATTACTCCATCCTCTTCTTTGTCCTCAGGTGAACCATGTATAGAGGTCATCTCTAGTGCTATGTCACCATCTGCTCTTTCCCATTCTTGATCCTCATTCCTAACGTGCCACTCACCGTTCACTACTTTAAAGTCGTTCACACCATCAAACCGCTTCTTTTTTTCATTTAGGGCTTCTGGATATTTTTTATTTAAATCCTGTAATATGCTTGTTGATTCAACAACTCCCACAGCATCTCCATAGTCATCAATATAATTCCACTCATAATCACCGTTCTCATTTTTAATAGCTCTATAATCGGCGTTTACTTTCTCCGACATGTCTCCGAACTTTTGATCTTTCATCCATTGAACCATTCTTTTTGATTCCTCCATTTCTTCCTCTGGACTCCCGTAGTTTGTTGTAAACTCCTCAGACTTACCGTTGTAGGTCACCGTGATTCCGTCACTAAAATTACTAGTGTTTGAAAACTCAAAACCTTGACCCCCATACTCGTTGTTCAAGGTCTCTGCAACCATGTTGTCGTTTTTAAAAGAAGTTATATTATCTTTTAACATTGTGTTCTCACCATCACGACCTTCTTTCCAACTAGCACCTTCATCAAGTATTTTATCGAAATCCTCTATTTCAACCGTTTTATCTTCATACTTCTTTGATAAATCTTGACCAACACTACCGTCTGTTATATCTACACGCTCGTTTTCATCGTTATAAAATATCCACCTATCATCCTCCAAAAAGTATTCATTACTAGGCATGAGTGAAGAAGTAAAAGCTTTTTGCTTTGTATCTACTTCAGTTTGTTTTTCCTCTATTAATTCCTGAGTCAATATTGCTTCCTCCTCCTTCTGTTCCGCTTGTAGCCTAGCGTTTTCAATGTTAACTCTATCCTGCCTAACAGCTAATAGACATTCGTCGTCTGACCAACCAATAGCTCTACCTTGTTCTATTATTTCTAGTTCTCTTTTAGACATTTATATAATTTTATTNTTTCTTCTTCTTCTTAAGTGAATCTAATAACTCCTGCCCGCTCTTAGTTGATGTAGCTATAAACCTTCCTTGATTTTCATTCCATACAATACCTTTTTGGGCTAGAGCGCCAACTGCTCCACCTCTTTTTATAAAAGTATCTTGATCCTCACCTGGTTCTGGAACTAGAGTCTCATCAATATTACCCATGAATTTCTTTCTTTGATTCATAGTCATCCACTCTGAGATTATATTTCTAGATGTTTCAAAATTATAATCTGGACTTCCACGATCAGTGATAGCTGCTTTTAGTTTTTCTCTATCTTGCTCTAAAGCAAAATCATCCTCGTCAACATCCCCATCTCCATCCTTATCCCACTTAGCAACATCAAGACCTAAACCAGCATAATCAACTTGCTCAATATACTCACCCAATTGTTTTGCGAAAGTGTAATCCATACCCTTACCAGTAACATCATCGTGCAGGAAGGTTGCGATGTTATCCTCGTTAATCATCTTCTTGTTGCTAGCGTTATAGTATATTGGATCGAACCCACTAGAACCCTCGGCTCCATTTTGCCAATCCAAACCTAAAACACCTAAAGTGTTTTCAAATGTTTTATACTCCTCTATAACCGTATCATCTCTTAACACTAGAGACTTGTTTAAATCTTCTAGTTTGAAAAACTCTTGAGAACCCTCTACTTCTGAATCAAACTCTGGGTTAGCCCAAACAAACTCCCCATCTAAATATTGCATCTTAGAAGGATCAGTACATGTTGCATTAATTAATTTCTCGCGCTCTGACATTCCGGTAGATAAACCACTCTCACCATTTTCGTCAGACTGTAGTTCTGAAGCAGTATTCATTGATTCTTTTAAAGTCTGGACTGTTGTAGACAGACTATTAAGCTTACCCTTTAATTCACCCATTAATTTTTTATCATCATTCTTTACCGCCTCGTTATACTGCTCTTGCAACATTTGAGCTTGATCATAAGCATGACTATAATATTCCTCACCCAAACTACCAGCATTACCAGCAATCACTTCTGAATTTTTAGCAAACTGATCTTCGTAAGCTTTCAGTTTTAATTCCTTCTCTTCTTTTTCTGAAGCTGCCTCGTCTCTTCTTTGTTGAACACTCTTATTTAATGATGTTACCATATCACCAACTCTATCCCAACCTACAGTTTCAGGTTCTTTCAATCCAGCCTTGTAATATTCTACAACATTCTGTGATGTATCTGAATTTAATCTTGGACGTGTTACTTTTTCTGCCATAATATTAATTTATTTATATTCCCCCAGCTACTTTACCTAAACTTCCAGCCGCGCTACCTATACCATCCCACATTTGCTTATCACCCGCTGCTATATTAGCTGCCTCGTTTTGCGTTTCAGCCGAAGACATGCCAAGTGCTGTTGCCGCCATATCTTTCTTGAGGTTTCTTGATTGTATTTCTCCTTCTATTTCTAAGTTTTGTATATTACCCGCTTCTTCTCTCTCCGCTTTCTGATTTGCCATCTCTTGCTCACCTATGGATACAGACGCTTTCTGAGCGGCTATCTGACCTTGATTAGCCATAGCTTGAGCTAAAGCAGCAATACCAGAACCACCAGCAGCACCCTTCATACCATCAAGTACGTTGGCTGTACTTTGTTGAGATTGCTCTGCCGCAAACTCCGCGGCTTGAGTATTCACCGTTAAATCCTCCATGGTATTTTCCATGTCTAGATACGGGTTACTTGTATCTAAATTCATGTACGCTTCTTTGTCTTTTTCCATTTGGGCTTTTGCTTCTTTGTGAGCTTCTTTGGCTTTCTTCTTTTTAGCAGCGCCACCTATTGCTTTAGCGCCACCAGCTATTACGCCTACCGCCGCTACTCCTACTAGTAAAAACGACATAATTTATTTTTTTTGATTAATGTATTCTTCATATTCTTTAAAATCTTGTGCTACAATATTTTTCTCTAATTGTTTTATATCCTGTGTGTTCGATGGATTTTTGTGTATGTTAACGAAGATAGAATCCTCGTTGGCTTTTATAACTCTCTTGGTGCCAGGCGTGGCAACGACATAGCATGGTGCGATATAATCCTCAGAAGAATCTTCTGTTATAACAGATATGTTACCAGTTAATAAAAACCAAACATGTAAGTGCTTATGTATTGCTCCAACAACAATAGACCCTGCATCCATATTCATTTGTCTAACGTATATCCCATCAGCAAAAGTATGTTTAAGTGGAAATGGTTCTGAGTCTTGATGAGTTATAATGTTTACCTCATCCGCGTTGTTAACTAAAAAGTTTTGTAACTGTAATATCTTCTCCCTAGAGTTGATTGACACCTCGCTGGTATTAATCTTCTCGATTTCTTTATTACTCATTTAATTTAATTTAATTCTATTGTTATATAATCACACTTTTTAACGGTTATTTACTACTTTCAAAAACATCACAAGCTACTGAATGTAGCTCAGCATATATATTTGTGTCGTTCTGAAGAGTAATCTCAGCATAGTAACCTAAAATACTGCTCAAGTTAACCTTGTTGTCTTTGTAGAAAAATGTGTAGTGACTCTGTCCGTTATACGATCCGTTTAAATTTGTTTCACAAACAATGCTAGGAGCGTTACTAGTGGGGTTGTTTATAGTTGTTATTGTTCCCACTTGAATTATACTCCCACTATTTATTGTAAACTCTCCTGACGTTGCGGTAGGAACAAAACAAACGGTATCTCCTACTTGCACAGAGGTATTTAGTGGTTGAGTGTATGTTAAAGTTAGTGTTGCCATGTTATGATATTGTTATGAAGTTATCTAAATCTAAAAGTACGTTTTCATCATCTTGCCCATAAGACGTCACGTTAGCTGTTGCTGTGATAGTTACTTGATCTGGGTTTTCTCCAGTGTGAGTGAATGCAGCGGATATATTACTTATAGAGACAGCTGATGTGTTTTGAAACACTATCTCATCACCAGTTGTTAGTGTTTGGTTGGAAGACAACGTAACCCCCGTGTTACTTACAGCTATCACCTTAACATTCGTTTCAGTTGCTGCTGGCGTAACATCTCCAGTGACTCTCATGCCTGGGCTAATACCCGCTGTGGATGTGAGTGTCAAAGCCGTGCTAGACGTACAACCCTCCCCTGATACTAAAAATCTAGCCGTTGCTTGTGTAAAATCATCTACGTTTGGTTGCCTTGCAAGAGCGAGGTTGTACCCTGTTCCAGTTCCCTTTGCTAAAGCTGTCATTGATAAACTAACCACCCCATCGGTAGTAGATCCCACTCTAGACATATACCCAGGAAAAGCTGATGACGTCGCGCTTGCTCCAAAAGTATAAATAGTGCTAGCCAGCGATCTAGCATTAAAGTTTAACACGGGGTGTTTTGGTTGACTCAATCTTAAACTAGGTGTGCTTGGGTGAGTAGCTGTGGGTAAACTACTATTCATTGCTGGTGTTGTACTACCAGCGGATATTATAACATCAAACGTTTTTGAAACAGCCGTGGATGGAAAAGCTATTTGGTACTCGTAGTAACCATAGTCACTACCATAACCTGCTGTAGTCGGTATCGCTCTATTGACATCTTTTGTTGCTGCTGATGAAAAGAGTGCTGATGTTGTAAAATCATATGTGTCACCATCATTATCTATTATTGTTAAGTCATATGTCTCCCCGACGTTTCCATATACCTTTAAAGATCTTGTTTCTCCATTTGGACTTATATTACCACCCGTCATTACTAACGAGTTAATACTATCTACTCTCGCGTCTTCACTTGACTTCTCAACAAATCTAAGATCTCTAGTAAAAGTTATCTGGTGTCCTAGCTCGCAAACATTACTAATATCTTCATTTGGTATTGGTGGAGTGTAGTGAACCTCTATTTTTCTCACTGTGAGCTGACCGCTTGCGTATGTGTTTGTTATAACCTGATTGTACATATTTGATACATTTCCGCTCCCAGTAATAATACCTACTGGGCCAGGCCAAGGATAATAGTTGCCAGAGTCAGCTGTAAAAGTTTTTGTAAAGATTAAGTAAGAACCACTACCGCTAACTGTCCCACTGTGGTTCACTGTGTCGGTTGTAGATTGAGTAGACGTAGTAGAAGTTATACCAGTACCATTTACATTTACTATAGCATCGTCATCCTCTCTTGGTGTAACTGATGATAAGCACACTTGCCTACCATCTATAGCTTTAATATCTCTAGCGTCAATATCTATGTTAATAGTACTAGCAGACGTAGATGCGGTGAAGCCACTTAAGTTAACCGCTACATTGACAGTGTTGGTAGACGCGCCTGGCGTTCCGTTATTAGAAAACACCACGTTAACAACGTTTGTATCAACATTACCTCCTGTAAAAGTACCTGCTGGTGATTCTGTAGCGCCACCTATAAAAAAGTCCGTAGCAGATATAGCATATCCCGCTGCTGGCGCTATTGTTAAATTTACCGTTTGAGCCGCTAAAGACTGTCCGTCGTAAATTGGTATATTCCCTGATGTTACTGTGTAATTTGGCATATTTTATTTTTTTAATCCCAAGATGCTCCACCACTACTTTGGTGGTAATCTCTAACAGTTATTTTACCTTCACCTCCATGTGTTGGACTGCTGTGTGCAAATAATGCTGTACCAAGCCCCTGCACTGAGAATTCCTCTGTGTCTATGTTTGAAAGAGTTGACGTTACTCCAGACATCATTCCAAACCACTTACCTTCTTTTTCTTTAAACTCAATGTCGCTTCCATCTTGCTTATCTGTTTTTATTGAAGTAGCATGCCAACCTGTCTTGTTCGTTAAGTTATAGTATTCGTTATCTCCAACTGTAAATGTGTTTCCAGCAGCATCTGTTACTGATTGAGTTGTCATCGACGTTATCTTAGCTTGAGAACCCTCGTAGTTCAAGGTGTTAAAACTTTTAATACTACCCGGATTATCATTAATAATGAACGTAACGTGTGGTTTTGATGCAACACCATAAAAATTACCGTGATTAGAATTAGAGTGGTGTTTATATAAATCTCCATTTTTAAACGTGAAATACTCATTGTTTAAACTAACGCCACTTTCAGGGTCGAATGATTTAAAACTAATCCAACCTTTTGTCTTTTCACTAAAGCTTAATGTTGTTTTTGTTTCAACCCTACCTTGATCATATAGTTTTGTTATTGATAAGTTATACTCTTGTTTTTTACCGTCCCAACTACCTATTAACTTTGCTTTGTTTTGATAGTTACTTAATATACCTATTTGTGCTTTTAAGTTGTCTGCAAAGTAATCTTTCATTCCTAAGTCTGATATAGGGGTTATCCCGTCTTGAGACAACCTTAGAACAGCACCCCTCTGTCTATCAGTGAAGTATGCTCTATATGATTCACTTACAAATGATTCTGGGTTTTCACTAATTCCCCAATCCCCAGAAAAAGGAGTTGCTTGACCTAAAACATTTTCAGTTGCTGTTAAATTGGGTTTACCATCGGCATTAAACAAAGCGTCTTTGTTGGCTAATATTTTTAATACCTTATCTTCACAGAAGGTTACTAGGTCTGTGTCTCTTTGGTACAGCTTTTGTATACTTCCATATGATGGGTTTAAGTCTTTTGTTATTTTTTCTGCTTGTATAAATTGGTTAAGATTATTCGTACCACTTGTGGAGTTATATAATCCAGAGTATATTAATCCAGTTTTTCTTCTTTCCTCCGCATATGGCTCATCTAAAGTAGATGACGCCTTAACCCCGTTACTTAATCTAGGAGCATTATAATCATCTCTTATTCTATCTGATTCTATACCATTTCCAAATGAATAACAATTACTCCACCCTAGTTGAACCGCTCTAGCATAAGGAGCTCTTGGCTCGCCGTTGACAATAGCAGTATCATCTTTGTCTCCGCATATAGTTAATTGAGTTGCTGTAGCTGAAGTAGCCCCTGCTACATAAGCCGTAATATTACTTCTATCAGGACGCTTGAATCTAATCTTATCATTAGCAGCTAGTGCAACTGTAAAAGCTGGGGTAAATGTAACTGTTCTATCACTCCAACTTTTAACCGTGTGAGAAGTGGAAGTGTTGTTATTGTAAAACGTACTTCCAAAAGGTACATACTGCTCATTTGTGTCAGCGTTTATATCCACGGGATTATCTCTACCAGCTTCATAGTATATATCTAAACCAACATCTTCTGTAGGTTCTGTTTCAAATACCGCGGGATTATCCACGAAGTAATTATCGTCTTCATCTGTAAATGGCTCGCATATTTGTATTTGATGAGTATTGGACCCATCATGTCTTAGGCCAGGAACACTCGCTGTTGGAGAGTTTAACGGGTGATACCCCGCTGGCCCTTGTCCCAACTCTTTATCTAGGTTAAGTGACCATCTTTGTCTATTATTGTTTCTTCTAAGTTGTTCTTTATTACCATCCAAGAAATCAGCGCTAACTGATGAGAAGTCGGTTTTATAGTTCTTAATACCCCACCTCATTCTAACACCAATAACCGTATATATTATATCGTCAGGATCTTCTGCCCATTTAAACTTCGCTCCTACTACAGCTAGCTTTCCAATAAATGCTCTAGCATCATCCCCAGGGGAAGCCGTGTATCCATCTGAAGAACCACTATCAAGCCTAAGGTTAGCGGGTCTATCTCCTTTATTCCAAACCCCCGCACCTCCAAGCACCTCAGATCTTCTCCAAGAACGCCCAGTTATTGCGTGAGTGTTATCAACATAACCAGGACCAATTCCAGTCCAAGAGATATCAATTGTTTTGTTGTTATTGTAAACACCTTGCCCTCTGTTTGAAGCGGGACCAACACTACCGCTATTCGAAGTTCCACGTAGTTGTGATGTACCTATTCCAGAATCACCATAAACGACACCGTTTAAACCATCAACAGCCATAGGGCTACCAGTTCCAATAAACGCACCCGCGCCATCTACAGTAATTCCATCGTGACTATATTGAGACGCTTGGTCTATAAAAAATCTATCCCTATTATTCTCCGTATTCCAGAATAAGTAAGCCTGCATGTTTTCCTCAGCTTTATAATACCCACCATAATTACCACTTGCCCCGTTACTCATAGCTGCCCAGTTCTCAAGCGCAGGGCTTCCACTCCCTACCCTTGCGCCAACACTACCAGAGTAGTTTCCTGCGGTAATAGTAGCTGGTTGCCCCATCGAACCAGCGCTATTCATCTGAGCATACGTAAGATCTGAACGACTCCACGTGTAACCGCCAGCCGGGTGTGTTAGTAAGGGCCTTATAAAAGAGCAAGCATATGAATCAGAAATTACAAAATCAAACTCGTTTACCCTACTCATTATGTGAGTTTGTAAAACTAAATCCTTATATACTTTACAGAAAAACCTACCATCAAACTCTGGCTTGTTCACCACTTCCTCCGCAATAACCTCTATTGCTAAACCATCTATAGCTGTCGCGAAAGTCTGATTTGTCGATGTGAAATCCATATCATCACCAAATTTTCCGTCAACCGTTATCTCAGTTGAACCTCCTCCAATATCAGCTACCTTTACTATTTCATATGCTTTCGATCTATCATGAGGTCCAAAAACTTTAATTGTTATCTTCTTGCCTGACTGTATATACTGTCCTAAAAAACCAGTACCAGTAGCACCAGTTATACCACTTTTAAAAGCGGTGTTAAATACACTAGTGTTTACCTCAATTAGTTTCGAGTCTACAATTGGAAAACCACCACCACTATTACCTATGTAGTTCTTAGCGGTACTGTTGTACATTATACCTAAAGACTTCTTATTTATTTTTATAAAGTCTGGAGCCTCAGGTTCTATTGCTAGTATTTTATATCTAGCTAACTCAGTAACAGCAACATCTGTACCGTGTGCTTTCTTTAATTCTAGAAACGTATCTTCTGTTACTTTATTTCTTTCTGATGATGGGAATGACAACCATATATTACCGTCTTCAGCGTTGTACCATCTATCCATTGCTAGATTGTAATACTCATTAGAAGTTTCCTTAACATAAAACTTATATGAAGTTGCCCAGGATGGTGGAGGTGTTTTTAGCTTAACTTGTAATCTATTAAACTTTGCCGCGTGGAGCTTTTCTATTTTTAAACCACCTTGACGTTTACTGGCTAAAACTGGAGTCTCTCTACCGTAAGCGTCGGAGAAAACAACTCCAACTTGATAAGTTCTCATTGTTTTAACAGACTTCTTAGTTAAATCTAAATCAGCCCCATCAGTATCGTCAGACCACAAAGATACTTCTAACTCAGGATCTGACCACTTACCGTTTTTAAGCGTCTTAACATTGTAGTTTTGTATGTAATTTGCAAACACTAATCTATTGCCCGATATCTCTTGAGACCTAGCAACTCTAGGCACGTTGTCCCATGGCCTCAATAATTGATTAGAAGGTAAGACGGAATGTATTAACTCTGTTTCCAATTCGTACTCTCCCCTGGATCTTGGATGTGATATTCTATCTGGCCACTCAGGGTGTTCATCTGTATTGTTAAATGTTTTTACCGTGTACACGTTTGGCTTTCCACTCTCCTTATATAAGATGTCTATCTCCACAACGTCTCTAGGTCTTAACCCATCTTCAGGATAATAGTTTGTAAACTTTAAGTTTCTAAGACTATTAACCATACCTAGGTTGTAACCTTTCTGAGGGTAGTAATCATAAGTACCAGGCATAAAAGCTACCTCAGACCAAGGGGCAAAAGTAGAATATTCACCATCTTCGTACTTGTATCTATAAGAGAATCTAGGAAACTTAGTCTCAAATATTGGTAACGTTTGTTCTAACCTACAGTACCATAATTCAGGTGTCGCAGCTACACCGCTATCTACAGCCATTATCTCTAATACATAACCGGTGGCATTAATAGAGTTAGGAGCACTACCGCTACCAGTTATAACTCTAACTCTAACTTGATGAGAGGTGAAAACTCCGTCTTCTACCTCATCCTCGTCGTTTGTAAGGATTAGTATATCACCTGCTCTAAAATCTACAGCATTAGTAAAGCTTACATTGTTTAAAGTCGTACCAGCCTCAAACGGCACTCCAGTAGTAGTGTCCGCCCAGATACTACCAGTTGNCCCGGGCAATATAGTTGTTGTAATTGAGTTTTCGACACCGGTGTTAGTGTTCTCTCTAACTTTTTCTGTGTTAGACATTTCCAGTAAAAGAGGCGTTAGTGGTCTAGGTTTGATTACCGTTATCTCATCCTCCTCTAGCCAGTGAGCTTTTGTATTACCATCTAGAACTATATTAAAACCACTTACCTCATCACCTGTAACTAGTCGAGTGTGAAAGTTGTCATTGTCTCCCGTGAAGACCACACTCNTTGGTGTGCCACTAGCAAATCCAGCAATACCTCCACCGTGCAAATATTCTGTACCACCCGTACCAATTGTACATCTTTTAATGTTTATCTTTTTTGGCTCAGAGTAATTATCTGTCCAAAATATCATACCATCAATTACATTGATAGCATCTATATATCTAGTAGAATCAAAATTTAATATCCTTGGAGCTGTAAATGTTACGTCGTCCCCCGCTATACTAGGTAAAAGTTTAGAAACGTATATCCTCCAGTCATTTGGCGTTGCTGCTCCAGTTGAGTCTTTTTGTATGTCTGTTACAACAACACCGTGAGATTCATTAACATTGTAAGTAGCACCGTTTGCAATTGTTGTTCCGTTAAAGTCAACAAAAGTACTACCAGTATTATTAGTAAGTGTGCCTACCACATTCATGCCAATTCTAATACCTGTTATGTTCTTAGCTGTATCACCTAGATCTGGCACGTGTAAATGATCACCCCAACCAGCCGACGAGGTGTGCGATGGGTCAGTGCAAGACGTTCTAACTCTGTATATGTCCACAACCACATACTTATAAGACTCGCTTACAAAATCATATTCTATAATATAATCCTTGAATATATCAGAGCTGTGATTAGGGTTTGTAGAAAGCCCAGCTGCATTAGGGTCTATAATTGTCTTAACACCACCACTTAGTAAGTAGTATATTTTATCGTCCTTGTAGTGAGCTATTGAACCAACACAGGTACTACCTGCCGGAACAGATGATGCAGTTAGATTTGTATTACCTAATATATTTGATATCACACCAACGGAAGACCCGTCAGAAGTAGCAACCTGTATATTACTTGCATCTCTATATTCACCAGTTGGAATTAATCTCTCATCGAGATCTTTATTCATCCTACCACTTGCGAACGTACGTTTTAACTCCGGCATTTATTAGTGTTTTATTTGTTTAGACCTTCCTCTCAATACTTGAACTAGCTCTTCTATTTTAATGTTGGATAATCTTATCTTTGCTTTTCTTGTCTCTGCGAATCTTTCTTTTTTAATCATCATTAAAAGATTAGGTGATGTGTCTTTTCTACCCAATAACAAACCATACAACACATGCTTGTAAAATGCTTCTTCTGCAAACTTATGTAAAAGTATATCATCTAGCACTAAAGCAGTGTTAGCTGCATTTGTAACTAGACCATCGCTAATATAT
>JGI24006J15134_10000858_pt1 | contig 17919 bp, 7 predicted proteins | sample LinPmetageLP53_FD_15134 | JGI IMG/M metagenome (IMG submission 15134)
ATAGGATGGAGTTTGATATAACCCTCTTCCGATTGAATCTGATTCTTTGATTTGCTCTAATGATGCTGTTACCCATTGGTTGAATGATTGAGATACAGCTAATTTTGCAATTGCATTAGCTGCATCAGCTTGTGCTTGTGCAGTCGTTACTCCAGATGCCAATGATGATGATACTGTAACTGCATATAATGCTAATGAAGCAGAAGCTTCATTTGAAGATCCAGATATAGTCGCAGCTGTTACTCCTGCTAAGTCTCCTGACTCTATTGTTATATCACCCTTAACTGCTAATGTAGTTCCATTCCAATATAATTTTGGATCTGTATCTCCACCCATCTTAAATGTTCCATCATTTAATTTGAATTGTGATCCTAATACTCCTCCATCTGTCCAATTAAATGATTCTATATTACCAGTCTTAACCATATCACCAGTTATTTTAGTAATACCTTGCTGGAAAGCTTCTTGGTCTAAATCTTTCTTGAGTAGGAAATCCATGACACGTTCTAGAGGTGTCTCTTTGATATAATTAATTCTTGTAGTTGAAAGAACTATCCTACCACCTCTTGGATTAGTACCATAAAATGCATTATAATTTGCAGTTGTATTTGTACTCATATCACCAGTGTCTGATATTGTAGCTATTGATCCAGATATTGCAATTGGCGTATATGTAGATCCTCCTCCATCAGAGAAAACTTTTACTGGAATATTACCTGTATCAGGGCCTGCTGCGGTTGCCCAAACTGACCAGCCTTGGCCCATTGGATCTGTTTCTAACATACCTGACCCTGTTGCTATATGGCCGTTTTCATATGCTTCTGCAGAACCAACAGCGCGGTCTACTTTAACTGGATAGTCGGTTCCTTGTGACCCAGTTACATTGGCCCCAGTCATATTATTTGCTTGAGCAAATACAGAATGCCCTTCATCAAACAGATTCATTATCATCTGCTCTTCTAGAAGAGTCCAAACTTCTCCTACAAATACATAACAATCATATCCTTGATCATAATTTAATATATCTGTAGGTTTATCAGATCCGGTTGTTGTAGTTTCAAAGTAATTTGTATATCCTGCTGAACTTGAAATAACTCTAGAGCCTGGTGTAGGATCTGCAGATTGTGATTCTATTAATGCAATTCTATAATCTGCCTTTGTTTTATTTGGCATATAGAATGATTCAGAGTTTGTAACTCGAATATCTCCTATTATAACTAAATTACTTGTTCCTGCATTCCATTGAAGAGCTCCGGCTGTTCCTCCTAGATAGAAGTTACCAGTATTGTCCATATATGTCTGGAATTCATTATCTGGGGCTCCTTTATAATAACCCATATACTCTGAAGTTAAATTTAATCCAGTTCCTGGCGTTCCTACTGATAATGAATGTGATGCTGCCGATCCAAATGCATATAATAATGGATTTTCTAATGAACCAGTAGACCCCATTTCTACTAAACTACCTGTAGCTCCTTGTAAACTTTCTGATACCATTGCGGCTGTTACTTGATCAGATCCTCCTAATAATAAAGTTGATCCATCCCAAGATAATGCTGGAGATGAAGAACCACCTAAATAGAATGTTCCATCATCTAGATTATATTGAGATCCAAATGATGGTCCCCAGTTATTTGATGTTAAATGGCCAGATCGTATTGAATCTCCTTCAATTATAGTTCTACCTGTTCCTGAATCTGGACTTAAATATATTGATTCAACTTCTTTATTTGTTAATGATCCTGTGTATATTCTAAAGTCGTCTATTTCACCTTTGAAGTTCCAATTGTTACTAGTATATATATATCCACCTATGGTTAGGTCTCCTTCTCCTACATTGGTGGTTGGATTTCTATATGCGGCCTTTCCTTTAAGTTGGCCGTTAATATATAAACTAGCAGATAAGGTAAGTGAATTGTTAACTACAGCAACATGAGTCCATACATCATCATACTCTTGCCAGGTTACAGCTGTATTAGATGAGAAGCAATATGGTTAAATGGATTAAATGCACTTTCTCCGGTATTCCATGCTATAGTGTTTCCTGTAAAGTATGGGCCTAGTTGTCCATTAGAACCAGCACCACCTGTTCCAGGATTCAATGACGCGCCAGTAAATGGATTGATATAAGATGAATTTGCATCTATTGCAAATGGAAATTGAGATGTATCTGATTTATCTATCTTCATCCAATATGCAAATGTATGATTATCTCTTAATGGAATATTTTTATATACTAATTTATGATCTCCTGTAGTTGTTCCTGCAAATACGGCTGAGCCTCCTATTTTAGCACTTGAACTATTAACAGTTACACTATCTCCTGACCATGTTTGAGTTCCTGTTGATACACTTGCTGATATAAAAATATTTTGTAAATGATAATTATTACCTGAGGTATCTGGAAAACTTCCTGATCCAAATGAACCTGTCGAAATCTTTCCATCTAATGGTAAATGGAATATTAAATTTTCACTTGGTGGTGTAACTGGTAAACTTGATACTTCTATCTTACCTTTGAAATATCCATTTGAAGTATAAATACCATATCCAGATACACCATCTGAGAATTGATAATCTGTTATTCCACCTAAGTCACCTATTCGAGCTAATGTCTTTACTTCTCCAAACACAGAATGCTTTGAATCTGGTGTATGTTGTTGAGTTCCTACAGTTGTATCCTGTCTTTCAACTATGTCAATATAAGGACTATAATCATCAGTTGGCTGAGCATTCATCAATATGTAACCAGTACCTGCAGAACCTTGTGATGCAATTGACTGGCCATCCTTAATTCTTTCAATAAAGTATCCACGTTCATTACCAGATACTCTAGCATCCATATTTCTTTCAACAGTTAACTGTGGTTTAATTCTATTTATACCACCTTGTAATTTTACTTGAGTTGTTCCTAATTGAGCTCCATATGCATTACCATCTACACCTGCACCATGTCCTTGAAAATATATTTGGTCTGTGACTCCATCAGCTGATCCAGTTACCATTGCAAATATATCAAGAACTTCTTCTACAATTTTATCTTTTAGTCTTGTTAATGAATGTTGTTTAGTTGCACCTAATTCAAAATAATATTGATTAATTGCAATTTGATCAGGTGTTGTTGAAGCTACTCCTGTAAATGTATAATGTTCTGATGCTGTTACTATAAAATTTGTTGATGTATCAATTGTTGTAGTACCAAAATCAAATGTTCCTGATGCAGGTGTTTCAGATTTTCCTAGAGAGGATGAAATTACTTGCATGTATTCACGGACAAATCCTTCTCTTCCATCTGGGCCTTGATCGGTTGATTTTGCAACTAAATATTCTCCAGGGACAAATCCTCCTGCATTATCAACTACTAATGATTGAGATATTGCCATACAATGCAAATCACGTAAATGTAGATTCGCACCAAGAACATTATCACCAATTTGGAATTGTAAGATTGCACCATCATTAGTATTAGGTCCAACATTCCAATCTGCACTTGATGAAAACTCTACTACATGAAATCCATTTGAAATTGCACTTGAAAAACCAGATGTTTTAACGCCATCAAATATATAATCTGGATTATATCCTCCTGATCCAATTTTTCCAATTCTAAAGTTTGGATTTCTAATAGAACCATTAGATACTCTTTCAGATCCTGATGAATAGAATGTGGCTCTAAATTTTGTTCCGGGTGCATATGATCCTGTACTAATTGAAAATCTTGCAGAGCCATTTGTTGCGCTAGTATTTGCAACTCGTAGCCATAAATTTTCTGAGCCTGGATGACTTGCGGTTATATTGGCACTAGCTAATCTTAAAGAGCCATCTTCATCATATGATGTTGATGATGTGGTTGGTGATACTTCTCCACTCCAATTGATATTTTCTCCTATAGCAGATTTCAAATGCGGATAATTAGTAAATCTTGGATTAACATTATCTACCTTAGCTGCATTTGCTACCATTACTTGTCCACCTACAACTGATATAGTATCCTTTTCAAATACAGCTGTAGATAATGTTCCTCTAATAACTGCATTTTCAAACTCCGCTCTACCATCAGCTCTAATCTGCCAACCAGTTGCATTTGCTGTTAATCCAGATATAAATGGGTTTGTTTGTATAGTTCCTTCTGATTTTAATACAATGCCTGGCTCTTCTGGAGAATAACTACCCATTTTAGATATTATCTTATCATTATCAAAAGACCAGCTTGCAATTTGATTTACATGTCCTAGTTGGAAAGTTTCTTGTCCTGATTGTTTTCCTAGTAGTCCCCAATCATCAGTTGCTTTATATTTCATTTCAATGAAATTATCATTTTCAGCGGTACTATCTTGCATAACCTTTACGCCATAACTTGAACTTAAAGTTATTCCCGTATTATATAGTTTATCAGATTCAATAAGCCATCCAGCAATATCACCTTGATTTGCAGTAATTTTACCTTTTAATATTGCATTACCTTCTGCATCTAAATGGAAACCACTTGAACTAATTTCTATATTTCCAAGAGCTCCTGATACATATTGGTCTGCACTACCTAGGAAGAATTGTGATGAACTTAGGAAAAGTTCACCTTCACCAGTTGCATCGAATTTAATATGTTGGCCAGCTTCCTTTCCTACAAAGAATTTTGGATTACCACCGTTATATTGTAATTGGATTCCTGTTGAACCAAATGTTTGATTATGTATGTATAGTTCTTTATTCGTTCCATCTAATACTATATTACTAGATGGAGATGATAACTTATCTTCATCAATTATCCAACCTGCAATTTTACCAAGACTGGCAGTCATTTCTCCACCTGTACTTACTTTAAATGCACTACTTGAAATAAAAGATCCTGGTGTGTTATTTGTTGCATTATCTATTTTCCAATATGGGCTATTATCTATAGCTCCTCCAAGTAATTGAATTGCTGATGCTGTAACAGTTCCATCTGCCCTAACTTTAAATTTACTTGATGATATAAACGATCCTGGGAGATTATTATTATTGGATGAACTGATTGCCCAATATGGCATGTATGCAATTTTATCATCTGTAATTGTTGCTCCACCTATTAATCCTGCACTAGCAGTAATCACTCCTCCAGGACTAACTTTAAAGTTTGAAGAACTAATAAATCCAATTGTATCTGTTGTTACCGTCGAAGCTGAAATATGAAATATATCTGGTACAGAAAATTTACCATTATCAAATTCCATTCCTGCAATTTTTCCTCCTGTAAATAATACATTTGATCCTGTCATTCGACCTGAAGTGTGTACGTTGAATGGCGCATCTTCAAATGTAGCATCTCCTAATTGTATTCCCGTCCCAGGAACTAAGGCTACATAATTTGCATCTTCTACTGTTGTTGATAATCTATCAGAAGTAACTGACCAACCACCTATTAGTCCTGCACTTGCAGTCATTCTTCCGTCTGCGCTTACTTTGAATGCAGATGATGATATAAATGAAACTGGATCATTTGTATTTGTTGATGATGATATTTCCCAATGAGGATCAAATGCAATTGAATGTGAATTAATTGATGCACCACCTATTATTCCTCCTGCCTCTGCTGTAATAGTACCTTGCATTATCACATCACCAGATGGCTGTAAATGAAAATTACTTGATGTAATTTCTATATTACCACCTGAACCTGATATGTAATTTCCTGCAGCTACTGAACCAAGGAAGAATGATGGTGTTACTATTTCTAATCCTGTTTCAGATCCTGATGTTCTAAATTTGAAGAAACTTGATGAATCATTTATTAGTTCTAATCCTACTCCTCCATAATCATCTACTGAATCTGGTAGTACTGATCCTGACCATATCATGAACCCACCTGCGTTACCTGGGGCTGATGCTGATGTAAATCCTTCATATCCTATTGCACGAATAAATGCTGAATTAACACCTGCTAATTCAATACCACTTCCAATTGCATTTCCTATAAATACTGAACCTGTTAATAGATTGTTTTGGCCTTCAATATATGTATTATCTCCATCAAATATTGCACCTTGAATGAATGATTGTAATTGTGCTGGTTCACTTAAATAATTTAAGTATTGAAACTTAAATGCTAATGGTGCATTCATAGCATCAGTAGGAATTCTAATACTCATCTTTGCAAAATTAGGTGAAAATCCTGTTTCCATATTTGCTTGTAAAGAAACATTGGTAAGATGCCATTCACCCTTTCTAACAACAAATATTAAATTATTTGGTAATGTATCCAATGGAACAAATTGTACTACAGAGAATTGTGCATCTGTTCCAGGAAGTTGTTCTATAGATCCTAAATAATTACCATACTCGGTTCCTGTAAAATATTTTTGGGCTGGTGGTGTAACTGGGTGATGTCTTTGTATTGTTCCTTTATAATCTCTAGTAGGATGAATTGATGATCCAGAAACATATACATCTATACGAGGAGTTTGGAAAAATGTTGGTGGATCCATGGAACCAGTTGCAACAACTTTATGAAAGAATTGTAATGAATATTCAGTTCCAGCATGTAATGTTGGATAATATGATGGGTCAAGGTCAAATCTTACAAAATCGGTATCTGACATTGCCGAAGGTGTATGTGTTAATTTTACAGATTCTCCTAAAATATCGTTATCAAATGTTGTTGTAGTACCGGCATTTGATTGCCAATATGTATCTATTACACTTTGATCATAAAACAGTCCATATTTTCTATCCTGGACTCCCATTACTAATGTTGGAACTTGAGAGCCTGTATCTTGTAATACGTCATACTTTTCTAATATGGTTTGTCCTGCATCTATATAATCTCCAGGAGCTCCCATTAATTTATATGATGTCTTTATTGAGAATACATCACCTGTTGCAGGTTGTATGTTACTTAATGTAATTGATGCAAATGACATTGAATTTTCAGTTTCCTGAGACATCATTGGTTCCCAATAACTCATTGTTACTGGGGATGGTTCAAATGCAATTACATGATGGCCATCTGGCTTAGTAGTTCTTTTAGTTAAAAAGTCAAATGAAGGTGATAATTTTGCTTGAGTAGAATTTTGTATATCTGAAATTGTTCCTACATATGTTGAATCTATTTCTGTTGCAACACCTGCAGTTGCATTTCCAACATCTGTTGTTGCGGCATGATGTACTATACGACCTGCTGCATCCACTCGGTGGTCTGCAGATGCTATAATAGTCGGTCGGTTTATTATTACCAGGCCTCCAAGATGTACACTACCTGAAAATGCAATGCCATTTGTTATATTTATAGTCGTAGAATCAGCTGGATTGAATGTTGTGGTTGTTACGGTTTGGACAGCTGGTGCTAATTCATTTGGATTAAGGATTGGCATAACTGGTGCATACATTGTATTTGTTGTACCACCTGGTCCTTGTAAACCTACATTACTAACTGCTGCAGCATTTGATATTCCAATATTACTTTTTGTATTTCCTGTACCTGTTGTCGGTGTACCTGAAACGGCTGGGCTCTTAGCTAATCCTGCAGGTAACGAATAAGATACCTTTGATACTCCTTGAGATTTTGCAATAGTTAGACCGGAAAATCCTGCTTCTGGTACAGGCGCACTTACTGCAGCTGATTGGTTGTACTGTAAGAATGCATTATTAACGGCCTTTACTGCTCCAGCAAATAATTGATTGATATTTGAGGCTACTGTCGTTGTGTTTGTTGAATAACCTCCGCCTGGTCCTAATCCAGATGCTGTACCGTATATTGTATTATAAAAGGTTGGAAGGTCTGTTATTTGTGCAAACGTCTTTACATCTTCAATGATCTCAACATTTGGTTCTTGTAGGAAGATCATTTCCGACTTGTTCATTCCATTAGGTTTTACTCTAGTTGCTCTTTCCCATAATATATTTGGATATTCTTTATAATCTGGGGATTGTTGATCATGGCTATATGTAAATCTATCTCCATTTTGGGGATCGAGTCGAGCCCTACCAGCTAAGTATATAGTCGCAAGGCCTTCTGGTGTATCTTCAAATATCCATATAGATATTACTCTAACACCATTTTTTTCATTGTAATTTAGTACTTCATAATATATAGGGTCATCATTATAATCTAAGATTTCAAAATATATTTGAGTCTCTTGAACTAAATTACTTGGGTCTCCACGAAACTTAAATACATTTTTACCTGCAGTTAATACCTCTGGAAATTCTACTATTTCGAAAAAATCTCGGGATATTGGATCTCGGTCGATAATGTTATATCGTTGCCGTGCGCCGTCCTTTAATCCAATGTATGTTGCCTCTCTTTTTATAGGCATTTAGTTTCTCCTTAATTTGAATCTTCCATATTATCAGATGCAACTAACGGTCTTATTTAATTCTTATCGAGCTTGATTAATAAGATTGTTAATCTGGTAATTCATTAATTTAATATAAATATGTATAACTATTAATTATAGGAGATTTTAGAGTAGCCGTTTGTCTTTTTAATTTCAATAAGTTTATCTACAATGTCTCGCATTGCATCTAGATGTGATATACACATAATAAACCCAAACTGAGATTTAAGATAGTCAAATAACATATACATTGAATTAAGATTGTCTGAATCTAATACACCAAAGCCTTCATCTATCGCGATAAAGTTTGGTCTTGGCAGGTTTGATACATTTATAAGTGAAGTCCTAATTGCTAAAGATGAAATAAATTTTTCCATACCAGATGTTAGTTCTAATGGCCAGTAATTATCATTATCATAAACAATAAATGCATTTATGTTTTTTCCATCTGTTTGTAAAATCATTGTAAATTCTACAATTTGATTCAAAATATTATTTATTTCAGATTCTATCTGTGGAAGTGCCTTTGTCATCAAATGATATGGAACTCCATTTCTTTGAACTGATTTTTGGTAATACTCAAATCCTTTATATTGTTGTTCTAGGTCTTTTAATCTGTCAATTCCATCTTGTGCATCTTTTCTAGATTTTTCTGCCATCTTTAATTTTCCTGATAATGATAATAAAGTTGTATCTAATTGTCTTAGTTCGTTATTTACAGTTGNAATCTCATCTCGAATTTCTTGAATTTCAGTATTTTTAACTTTATTGTATTCAATATTATCTTTCTGTTTTTGTGATTTTGTTAGTTGTTTTCTTAAATCACGTATACCATTATTAATTGTTTCAGTGTCCCATTCAGTCTTTTTTAATTCATGTTCTTGGGCAATTAACGTTCCATTATTTATTCCTAGCAAATGTTTCATATTTGCTAATGCATCTAACTTTGCTTGAGGCTTTTCATTAGTTTCTATATCAGCAATCTGTCCACCAATATCATCAATATCAAACATTATAGATTGTTCCTCATCAATTAATTTTGGTAAAAAATCTGCAACTTGTTTAGTTTCTTGTAGCCATGGATTAGCCATACAAAAACTACAATTTTCATCCCATTCATGTTTATCTAATTTAGATACCATTTTTTGTGCATGTTGAATTTTAAGTCGTTTAACTTTTAATGCATTTTTTAGTGTAATAATATTTGACTTAGAATTTGTTAATTCAATTATTTGATCTTTTAGAAAATCTTCATTAACATTATTTATTTTTTGGTCTGATTCTTTAATTAATTTTTTCTGTTCTTTAATTAAATCTTTTTGTTGTTCTTTGTCCTTTTTTATGTTTCCTAATTTATCATTTGATTGAGTTATTTCGTATAGAATAGCATCTGGTTCATCTAATGTGGTATCAACCTTTTTCAACTCTTTGGTCATATTAAAAATAATATCATTAAGATTAGTTTTCATTTCTTCATGCTCATTTTTATCTAATTTCATTTGTTCATATGAACCTGTATATTGAGTTATAATTTCATTTGCATTTACTAAATCAGTTGAAAAATCTTTTCTTTTATATTCTCTAATTAATGCAGATGTTTCTCTTATTTCCTCGTGTCCAATTAAATACTGCTGTTCAAAAATATCAATGTCTAAAAATTGTGATAATAAATCCTTTCTTTCTCTTTGAGTTTTATCAATAAATCCTGTATTGTTATTTTGTAATGATAATGCAGTTAATACAAAATCTTCATATGAACCCAAATATTGTCGTATACTTTTATTTGTAGTATCTCTTTGGTCTCCATTTAGATTTTCTTCATTACCATCTTCATCCACTCTCCAGAAATTTACATCAACCTTTACATGTCCTCGATTATTTTTCTTTCCTAATCGTTCTATAAAGTAACTATACTTTCCTAATTCAAATTCAAACTTACATGCAAATCTAGATTTTTTATTATTTAATACATGAGCTGCCTTTTTAGTTCTACTACATCTATCAAAGCAACAAAATGCAAGTGCATCAAGTAATGTCGATTTTCCAGATGCATTTGGAGCAAATAATCCATAACTTCCTATCATGTTTGTGAAATCCATTTCATTATCTTCTCCATAACTAAACATATTAGAAAATTCAAACTTCTTTGGTGACCATGTTATATTTCTTGTTAATGTATTTGTTGGTAATTTGGAATGTACTATTCTGTTAATATGTCTTACCGTATCTAATAATTCATCATCAAGTGCAAATTCATCTGATAAGTATTCTGTAATAACATTGTTTTGCCATTCTACATCTCTAACATTACCAAAATTAATCTTGCTCTGCACATCTGTAGTATTTAATGCATTGATTTTTTGAATAGAAATGTCTTGTACTTTATATTTAGATTTGATTTTAGCAATTATTTGTTTTAATGTTCCAGAATCAGTATCTTTTACTTTTAATCTTAATCTTGGCTTTTTTGGAATATTTGAATTAGGATTGATGATCTTTCCATTATCTATCTCATATGTATAATATCCATAATCATTTTCAATTTCAACAAATTCAGATTTTTTAGTTGCTAAGTCCCAAACTAGAATACCATGGCCTAATTTTTCTCCATGATTTTGTTGTACCAATGAGCCTGGATATGCAATGGTCTTTTCTTCGTCTAGATATTGTAACTTATGAATATCTCCTAATAATACCAAATCATGTCCTGCAAATATATCAGTTGTGACATGTGTATTGCTTAATGTAAATCCCGCATCTGTTGATGCATTGTGCACCGAACCATGATGAAGTGCTATCTTATAATCTCCATCAAAATCCTTTGCTTGAATATATTTAATTGGCTTATCATCCACCGCCATTACGTTAAAGTGTACATCCTGGATATTATATATACCGTTGTCTTTAAGGTAGTGTATATTCTGATGGTTGATGGCTCTAACGATAGGACTTAAGGCATCGAGTCTATAGTTATTATTTAGGTTACAATCATGATTTCCTAAAATTATTATTGTTGGTAATAGATCTGCTAGATTTGTAAAAAATTCTGATGTCATATTTATCAGTTCTGGTGACATATCTGTTTTTGCATGGACTATATCTCCTGCTACATATATTACATCATTTTCTTCTTTTGTCTTCTTAATATAAGAATATAATTTTCTAAATACCTGTCTATATTCTTTATGTCTTTTTACGTTCCTTATATGTACATCTGCTATGTGATATATCTTATTTATCATATTCCCATTATTCTTTGTTCCATTACCCATTCAGATGTTAATTTTTCTGTACTGGCTAATATATTATTAATCTTACCAAATCCTACCTCGCTTGGATCTTTTTCTTTTAAGTCTACAAAATATACATCTACTCCATTGGCCATGAAATATTCTGCAGTTTCTATAGCTTGTTTTCTTGCATCCTGATCAAGACATATATAAATTATCTTTACATTATTTTCTATTATTCTATGTTTTAATTGGTCTGGAATTGTTTTACCAAATAATGGTATTGCATTTCGTTTGATTGCAATTGCATCAAATACTCCTTCTACTAAACATACCGGGTAATTCCAATTTATATGTAATTCAAATCCTATTATATCTTTTGATACTTGTGGGTTTTTATGTTTCCATACATCATCTTCATAATATGATCTTCCTACAAAATAATTTAATACACCATTTGCATCATAACTTGGAATTATTATTTTTCCAGAATATAATCCTTTCCTACAATATCCAATTCTATACTTTAGAATATCATATATTGTAATACCTCGTTTCTTAAGATAATAAATTGCATTCCTATATTCCGGGGATGTTTTATCTAGTATCCATAATGGTCTAAATTCTACAGGGAGTTCTACTGCCTTTGTATTAGTTGTAGTTATTTTTGGTTTATATTCTGTTTCTTCTATAAACTCAAATAATTTAGAAATTTTATGTCTTTCAACATTTAATTTCTTAAATAATGTAATTATCTTTCTTCCTGCGGCATTACAAACCCAGCAATGCCAATGTTGAGATAATATATTAACTTCTAATTTTTTCTTGTTGTGGTGACAAAAAGGACATTGAAATGCTACATTGCCTTTATTAGTAGATCTACCTTTTCCGAGAACAGTCTCTATCAAAGAGAGTAATTTATAATTAATCATGTATTATAATATAAAGAAAACTTTTCGAATAACCTAATTATTTTTCAGAAAACCATGAAGTAGGAATAGTCTTCTCTGCCCATGGAATTCCATGTTTATCACAATAAGATCCATATGTAGTCTTTGACCCTTTTCGTATCTTAGTTTTACCTGACATGAAGACTATTCTAATATCTAACTCTGGGTGTTGTTTTTTAATAAGTAAATGCTTTTTTCTATCTTCTGCTACCCACCTTCCCTTTGTTTCAACTAATATTCCATTTGGTAATGTAAAATCAATTGTATACGTATGTTTAGTTTCTGGTCTAATATATGGTATTACTGTGGTTTCATATTCAAACTTAATTTTATTTTCCTTTAATTGGTCTGATACTTTGTGTTCGAATCCACTTCTATAACCATGTTTAATTGCATTTGCACGCAATTTACTTTTGTTTCTCCATGCCATAACTTGTTCTCCTATTTGTTATATATATCTAATAATCCCACCTAACAATGAAATTCATATCTACATCTTCACGTTTTTGTACTGCCCTACCTAATTTTGCAACTGCAATTAACTGAGCTGCATCATTATATAAACCTATTGTTGTAATATACGGCTTCCATGAACTTCCTGTAAATTGATTTTGTATTAACTCACTTTTTGGTTTTCTTAAAGATGGATTCATACTAACATTGCAATCAGCTGATGGGACCTTACATAATACTTCGTTCTCATAAATTGTCCTTGAAGACTTATATTCAAAATTATATTCATTTTGTAATGCATAATGATATTTAGGTAATGGACTTGTTATAACAACTTGTCCTGATCTATAGAAGACATTTCCTGCTACTGATGATTGATATGCACTACTACTTAAATAATGATTATTTGCTAAAGACTGAATTTCGGTTGGTTCTAGGGCCCTTTCATATATTCTAACTTCATCTAGACTACCTGATAATTTTTCGTGATTAGTCTTATCTAAATTCAATGCTCCAAACATTAAATGACTTGGATTCATTGTATTCGCATACCGACTAAAATTAAATTTATCAGATGTTGTATAACTAGAATTAGATAATACACCATCAACCCATACCTGTAAATCAGAGAATTCTCCCCATGGTCGAGTTGAACCAGATTTTTGACAGATAATGTGATGCCAACCTGATGATGTTACATTAGTACTAGATGTTACTTCTAATATAGTTTCTCCTTCTGATCTTCTAAATAAGATTTTACCTGATTCATATGCACTATGTTGATTTGTAACTGATATATCAAATGGATACCTTGTCCTTGTTATATTTTGATCTTGTAATTGCATTGTCTGCTTACCATTTCGTTGAACACGTATTGGTACTTGCTCTACTCCTCTTTTGGTAATTATTGGATTGGAAGTCATCAATGATGATGAATAAGCTTGATGTTTAGGTAATTCACACCAAAATGAAATTGCAAAATCTTCGGTATTACTAAAATTAAATCGTTCATGATTTTCTGTTATAATATGAGCATGCGATCCAGATGTAAAGTTTGCTGCTATTCCTGATCCTGGGTATATAACTTCTTTAACTGATACATTTTTAATCTCCATAATACTTCCTGCATCAGTAGAAGTATGCCAGAAGTAAACTCCCATATTTCCTGATGTTCCTTCTGTATATGTACATGTAAAGGTGGTAGAAAATTCAGTGAAAGTAGTTGCATTAAAATGATCAGATGGAATTGTAGTAGATAGTTTTACAACACTATTTCCAGTCATTACTTGTCCCAACATTGATGTAGTAGGTCCTACTCTTGCTTCAAATTTAAACTCATATTCCTTTCCTATTTCTAAAACAGTATGAAGATTTTGATATGCTCTTACGTGCCAGGTAGTAGCATTAGTAGAATCATTAGTTGATTTAATACCATTAGTTATTGATGTCCATGTCGCCTTATTGCTAGAATCTTGAATTACCCATCCCGTTACTGTTTCAGAACTAAATCCTGTAAATGTTCCATTGGTAATTAATTCTGAGCCGCGTTCTGTTTGTTCAACACCTGTAGTTTTAATACCATCTGTATAATATACCTTATGTGCGTTGGTCTTTAATTGTAATGATTTATTTTGTAGAGACTGAAAAACTTTCTTTGATTCAACACCTTTTGTAAAATTACCTCCTAATGTTCCACGATTTAATTCAAAATGACGATATTCATCATTAAACCCCCAATATGCTACTAATGGTGCCTTTGGGACAAAACTTGCAGAGTCAATTAGTCTATCACGAAGGTTACCATATTTATCATCATATAAATTAAATTTATCATAAGTATAAGACCCTGTACTTGCTATTCTAAAAGATGTGCGTTTAATATTTTCTCCAGTTCGTACATATGGTATGCCAATTATACTACATGAGTAGAATAAATTCTTTTCTGTATACCTTGGATTGTGATGTTCCCAAGTATGCATAGGTTCATATTTATTTTCTGGTCTGTAAAACAAATGGTCTATTGATTTCCATATAGGTGTTTGAAGAGTTCCATCTGTATTTGCAATGTTATCTGCAGATAGTTGTGATGCACTAATAGGAGTGATTTGGTTATTATGAACTCCAAATCTAATTACATTTGATCCAATTGTAGCTTCATCGTATTTAAACGTAGTATTTGCTTCAAATGGTGTACATGAAACATCATCTGTATTTATTGGTCTGAAAACTACTGCTCTTGAAGCCATTTATATTCCCTTTATAGTAAAAACTCTCTTACATATATAAATATAAGAGAGCTTAAATTATGATACAAAATACAGTATTAGAAGTCTAATTTAACTTTAATTAAGGCTTCTCTTGTAAATGATTTCAATAAAGGTTGACTTAATTTTGCAACTGCTAATAATTCTCTTCTTGGATTATACATTCCAACAGTTGTAATATAAACTTTTGGATCTCCAATAAATGAAGGTTGTTTAAATCTTCCATTTGAACCTGTTACGAAGGTTGGATTATTTGTAAAGTTATATTCTGCATTAGTTGCTCTTACAAAGTAATGAGTTGATGTTACTTTTTCAGATGATCTCATTTGCATTCCAAGTGCATCATTTGATGCATCAAGTAAATATGCTCCTGAATGAGATATAGCTGTATACATCTTTACTGCATTATCACCAGCAATTTCAGAACCTGTTACTGTATTAAATGAAGCTGATTCATTCATCTTATCTGCATTGATTACTATAATACCTAAATCTGGATATAATAATCCGTAATGATGTGGTTGTGCTGAATTATATACACCTTGTTCGATTGAACCAGATACCATATTATATCTTCTACCAAAATGTCCTCTATTAACTGATATTGCAGAAGTTATTTTTGAATCATCTACTATTCTAATTACTGGATTAGTTGCTGCTGTATTTGCATTTCCTGTATGTAAAGCTCTTACTCCATGTAATGATGATGTATTTGTTCTATTCTCAAATGCCAATCCATGTTTAGATCCAGATAATTCTGCTATATTGATTTCAATATTTCCTTCATCTAATCTTTCTCTCATCAAGGCTCTGTTATAATTTAAGAAATAACAATGTTTAGTATCAATACCATTAATTGTAAATCTAGTATCATCTGGTTCTAAACATAATAATCTATATTGAGAATAAATTGCTCTTGATGGTGTATCATTTACCTGGCCTCCTTCATCTGCAGAACCTGATCCTTCTGCATGTCCATAAGCAATACTAAACATTGAAGATGCTGTAATATCTGTAGCTACACCTCCTACTGTATTTATTTCACCATTATATACTTCTTGGTAATATCTTTTTTGAGTTGATGATAATAATGATGATGTAAAAAATGTACGCTGATTACCTATGTTATTTGGAAATAATCCTCTAGTTACTATTTCTTGTTGATTTGGAATAACATCTGTATCTAAATCAAAATCTGTAAATACTCTACCATTTCTTGCTGCTAATCTTGCTGCTTCTCTTTGAGCAATTAATTGATTTGCAATTTGTCTTGCTCTTCTTTCTATTTCTAGATTCCTGATACGTTGTTGATTTACCATTGAACGAGCAGTATCATCTCTTAGTACAGGTGATTCACCTCCAGGAGATTGTCTTCTACCACTTCTTACAGCTCGCATATTTGCTATGCCCCTACCTTGATTCCTTGCTATCATGGCTGAGCCAGCATATCCTAATTCATTTCTTTTAACTATTGTCATGTTTTATCCCTTTTTACATCGCTGCAAGCGGTATGCCTGGTGCAGTTTCTAATTCTTGTTTTTCTATTGTCAAGTTAATAGTAACACTACCACCCGTTTCATTTCCAACAACTGTAATTGTTGCTGTCTTATCTTCTGTTGGTTGTGCCTTTGCTATTACTTCAAATGATAATCCTTGTACTGTTACTGTTTGTGCTGCTTCATTATCTCCAATGAATGCTGGTACAGTTGCTCCTCTTCCTCTATATCCTGAACTTCTTGTTACTCTCAAATACGCTGCATCCGAATCGGATAAAATTGCTGTATATCCAAAAGTTTGATTTCCTCTATTAAAGTTTCTTGTATAAGGTCTAACTGATGCTGACCCACCACTTGATAATGTAATAAATTTATTCTGTACAGAAATTACTGGTATTCTAGTAGACCTTGATGGCAATGTAACTAACTTATATTTCATCATTTGTGTTTCATCAGGTAATGCTTCTATTATAGGCATATTTTCAATTACTACACCGTAATATGCTGTTCCTAATGGATGATCTTGGTTCCATAAATCATAATCTATTTCATCATCTGCTAATGCAAATTGAGTGATTTTGAATTCATCTCGGCCTCTAGCCAATAATTGTCGTCCTTTTTTAGTAAGTATTGCATCTACTGTGATTGAACTGTTATCTAAATATCCCATAATGTTTTTTCCTCGTTTACCTTTTTATTTTTTAATAAATATGTTCGTATATAAAAAGTATACCGGTTATCTAATAGCTATATTGGCTCCATCTGGTAGATTCCTGTGATATACTAAATTATATCTGTTTCTTAATGTTATTTTTACTATTGGTTCGCCATTTACATCATCAATTACTGGTTGATTTATTCCTGGCGCTGTTAATTTTGATCCTTCATAATAACATGAATCTGATGGATCATCTCTATAATCGGCTGTAACTAATGAATGGCTTGTTGCAAATGTTCCTAAATTAGAAAACATTGCATATCCATTACTTCTAGCTCTTCGTTGTGCATACTCATAACTTCCTATTTGATTATCACTATTTGCTCTATTTGCTCTATGCTCAGGATGTCGGTTTAGATGTGATATTTCAGTAAATGGTAATTTATAATGAAAGAATCTAACACATCCCATTGAGCCTGAGAATGCATGGGTATTTGTACTGGATTGATATCCTTGCCCAAATCGATCAAAATAGAAACTTCCTGATTTATAAGAT
>JGI24006J15134_10000861_pt1 | contig 17850 bp, 7 predicted proteins | sample LinPmetageLP53_FD_15134 | JGI IMG/M metagenome (IMG submission 15134)
TTTAGGCAATCACACGTCAACAACTTCACAATGGTCTAACATTACTGGTGGTATAATGAACACAGTAAGTGCATTCACATCAACAATTGGTGGTGGATACTTTAATAAAATAGAAAGCGGTTCAGCTCACTTCATAGGAAGTGGATTTATGAACGCGATATATTTAGGAAATCCTAATCCTGCGGCACAAAACTCTGGTGGATTCTCGAGTATAGTTGGGGGTAGTGGGAATTATATATCTGGAAACACAGGTGGTGCAACCCTTGGATGGCATTTCATTGGTGGTGGACAATCTAACACCATTATGGGCACTGGCATCAAATTTAATTCTATTTTAGGTGGTAATCAGAATGGTATTCACCTTAATAACAGTTACTCAAGTATAGTTGGTGGTTTCCACAATAAAATAAAACGAGGTAGTAATCACTCATCAATATTAACAGGTGATAGAAATTTAATTGATTATAATAGTAATTGGTCAGCTATATTAGCTGGTAGTGGAAATACTATCTATTCTGATAGTGGTGTTAATCACGGAGCAATTGTTAATGGTAGATTTAATAAAGTAAGACATAATTCCTCAGCAGTAATAGGTGCAGATAGAAGATTTACAGAACAAAGTCATGTTACGTACACTAACGGTGTAGATATTGATAGTGATTTAGATGCATTAATTGGTGGAACAAGGTACTTAAAATATCACGGTAGTTTAGCTAATCCTGGTATAACTAAAGTATTAACGGATGTTGATGGTTTAGGTAACGCTGTATGGGAAAAAATACCTGGTGTGTATAATTGGACTGGAGACTGTTCAATAGTTTCTGCATTTACAACCAATAACGGATGTACACTTAATTTAGTTAATTGTACTGGAGGAACAGTGACAGCTGATACGTGTAATGAAGTTACAGGACCTTATGCGTATAGAGGAGGGTCGGGTAGTATATCAACAACACTACCTCTTCCATTAGCAGCGAATGAAAACCTTATAGGTCCATTTACAACTAACTCTAATATCGATGGTGGATTAGATAATAAAGTTTATAGTAAGGGAAGAAACCACGCGATTCTAGGTGGGTTCAATAATCAAATAGGTACTTTAACTACTTCCGCACAAACTAATACACACCACGCAATAGTTGGTGGTAGTGGAAATAAAATAACAGGAAATGATACACATTACAGTATTATTGGTGGTGGTTATGAAAATATACTATACCAGTCAACAGGAGCGGGAATATTTGGAGGTTATGAAAATGAAATATCACAATCAGCCTACTCATCGATAGTTGGTGGTTTTGAAAACTCTATAGGTGATTTTGTAGGTAAGTCTCTAATTGGTGGTGGTGATAACAATAAAATTAATCACCAATTCTCTGATTTTAGTAGTATTGTTGGAGGACTATCTAATACTATTACAAGTGAGGCGGATGCGACCAACTTCAGGACATTCATTGGTGGTGGACAATCTAACTTTATTAGTGGTAGTTCTGAAAGTTCAATTGTCGGTGGTTCTGAAAATGTAGTAATCTCTAGTCCTACAAGTTCAATTGTCGGTGGTTCTGAAAATTTAATAGTCTCGAGTCCTACAAGTTCAATTGTTGGTGGTATAAATAACACTGTAGATACTGTAGATAGGGGTGTTATTGTTAACGGTTCAGGTAATACGGTAAGTCGTCTTCATACATCCTCAGCTATAATTGGTGGTGACGGAATAACGACAAATAAGAGTTACACTACATTTATGAATGGGTTAGATGTAGATACTCAAGCGGTGGGAGGAATACAAAGATACTTTAAATATCATGGTGCATTATCTAATAATGGAACTCTGGGTCAAGTATTGACAGACGTAACCGGTACTGGTGATGCAACATGGCAACCAATACCTACGTTCCCTAGTGTAGCAAATTTAACCGGTTGTTCAATAGTTTCTGCATTTACAACTAACAACGGGTGTGATTTAAATCTATTAGACTGTACTGGAGGAACATATACGGTTGATATTTGTAGTACATTTACTCAAGGACCATACGAATATGGTGCAGGAGTAAACGCAATTCAACCAGTTCTAGGTAGTAATTCTTCTAATACCACATTCTCTAATATTCAAGGTGGTGTAAATAATAAGATTGCCAACTTTGGTATACAAAATGTATATTCAAGTATTTTAGGTGGTATAAGTAATAAAATTACTGGGTCTACTTTATCCGTAATATCTTCTGGTCAGAAAAATAAGGTACATATTGGTACAGACGCAAGTAAAGGTTATGGTGGTGTTTACAATGGATTTGAAAATAGGGTAGTTAACCAGTACTCTGTAATTATGGGTGGTGCAAATATGACCACAAATAGAGACTTTACCGTGTTTATGAGAGGATTAGACGTGGACACAGACGCAACTGACCCGATAGGTCCAACACAAGATTCACCATTCAAATATCACGGTACTTACGCTAATCCAGGAATTAACAAAATATTAACAGATATAGACGGTAGTGGTAATGCGAGATGGATGCCATGTAGTACCGCATGTTCAGGTTCTACAGGTGGAGCTACAGGAACTACCAAACATGTAGATATAAGAAACTACACAGCAAATGTAAAAGAAACAATATCTCATGGATTGGCTACAGAAGATGTTATAGTAAATGTGTGGACAGAAAATAAACAAAGAATCGATGCTGAAATCTTCTATGTAAACGCAAATCAAATAGAAGTAGCCGTCAGTATGGATTTAAATAATGTGAAAACAGTAATAATAGGATAAGAAATGGGATATTTAAACAATATATTTAATTCAGTAAGGGTTATATCAGAAGGGAGCAATTACCTTACTACAGGATTTACAGTAACTTATAGTGGTACAGGATTACCTATTCCAGGTGGAACAAATACAAGTTTCATGGTAAGAGATGGTGGGTATGTAGGTATAGGAACCAATCTACCAAAAAATGGATTAGGTGGTAATGCAAATTTACATGTTGTTGGAAATGCCAGAGTAACCAATATACCAACAGGAGGGAAAAAATATCTAACAACCGACGTTTTTGGTAATATTCTACAAAATACAAGTATACCAATCATACCATTAAGTGGTGATTGTGTAGTTAGTAGTGCATACACATCAGGTGTAAGTGGATGTACTTTATTTTTAATTACAAGTTGTACGGGAACAACCGCACCTGGTAGGTTATTGGTTAATGGTTATATCTCGTACACAGCTGATACATGTAGTGAATTTGGAGCCTCTTTTAGTCCTTATGAATATAGGGGGATTAATTCCATATCTACGGTTCTACCAGGAAATGGTAACGTTGGAGATAATTACGTAAAAAGTAATATGGTGTGGTCTAATATTGGTGGAGGTGGTTATAATAAACTTAACACTTCCGGTCCAGGATATAATAATATTGCTGGTGGATATGATAACACTATTGGTGGTTCTAATATAAAGTTCCCTGAAGGAAATACGGGATATGCGTTTATAGGTGGTGGCTATAAAAATAAAATACGTTCAGCCGACCAATACTACGCAGGTATAGGTTCAGGGATTAGAAATTGGGTATTAAATAGTCAGTCCGCTTTTATCGGTGGTGGTTCACAAAATATTATAACTGGAGGTACTGTTAGTTTCATAGGTGCGGGTAGTAGTAATAAGATATTTGATTCTTATAGCTCAATAGTTGGAGGTACTGTTAATACCGTATATAGTAGTTATAGTAATATTGGTGGTGGTACAGCTAATACCGTTGGTTCAGCTATTCCAGGTGGTAATACAGCATACGCTGGAATATTTAACGGTTCAGGAAACACTATAGGTCGTAACGCAGAATATACAGCAATCATTGGTGCTAGAGGAATTAATTACGCTAATAATCCAGAAACGACGTATATGAAAGGTCTAGACGCTAACAGTAATGGGTATAATGGAATACCTAGACCTCTAAAATACCATGGAAGTTATGCTAATCCAGGTATTGGTAAGATACTAACAGACGTTACTGGAGCTGGTGACGCGGTTTGGACAAATGGACAACCTGGTGCTACATGGTCAGGAGATTGTGCAGTAGTAAGTGCATTCACCCAAGGTTGTTTGTTATATATGATGACAGACTGTACGGGTTCCACAGTTGGAGCAATTACGGTCAATGGTCGTATAACATATACTGCTGACACATGTAACCAATTCGGTACTGGCCCATACGAATATGCTGATGGTGGAGTCTGTTCCACAAACAGTATCCAACCAAAATTAGGTTCAAATACAATATCGGGTTATACTTCTAATATTAGTGGTGGTATACTTAATAAAATACTAGGAGGGTGTAATACCCTTTATACAGCAATAGAAGGAGGTGGTGTATTTAACCAAATAAACGCAGGTACCTACTACTCTAGTATTTTGGGTGGTTTTAAAAACCAATTTGGGATAACAACGGTACCACATACTCAAGTACCGTCAGCAAATACGAGTTTAAGTAATATTATTGGTGGTCAAGTAAATAGAATTTCTGGAGCGACCCACTCCACTATTGTAGGTGGTTATAACAATAAAGTAATTGGTACGACTTCATCTCAAGTACAATATAGTGCAATTATTAATGGATTAAGTAATACGGTTAAACATGACGGTTCAGTAGTGATGAATGGGCCATCACTTACATCAGACGATACATATACAACATACACCAGAGGATTAAATGTAAATACAGTAAACTCAACGGGTGGTGCAAAATATTTTAAATATCATGGAGCATTAGCTAATCCAGGTTTTGGGAAGGTGTTAGTAGATAGTACAGGATTCGGAGATGCAGTATGGGCAGATGGGGGAGTATATTCGTTCTCAGGTGACCAATACGTAACTTCAGCTTATACTTCTGGATGTACGTTATATATTGTTACAAATAGTGGGAACACTTATACAGCAAACACATGTAACACATTTGGAGGTACTAGTCCTTATGAATATAGAGGTGGTGTAAATTCCATTTCTACAGTTTTACCAGGATTCGGTGTAGCTGGAGATAATTACATTAAAAATACTATGGCCTATTCTAATATAGGGGGTGGTGCTTATAATAAACTTAACACTTCCGGTCCAGGATATAGTAATATTGCGGGTGGATATAATAACACTATTGGGGGTCCTGATATAAACTTCCCTCAAGGCGCATCCGGTTATGACTTTATAGGTGGTGGTAAAAGTAACAAAATAACTGGTTATGACACTTTTAATCAAGTGATTGGTGGTGGTAGTGCAAACTGGTTATTACAAAGTAGTCATGGTTTCATAGGTGCTGGAATTATTAATATAATAACAGGGAGTACTGGAGGGTTCATAGGTGGTGGTTCAATAAACCTAATTAATAGAGGTAGCGGAAATGCTAGTAATAGTTCAATACTTGGGGGTGTACGTAATTCAATATTAGCCTCGAAAAACTCAGTTATAGCGGGTGGTAGAGATAATACCATTAGTGTTTTAATAGGTGGAGATACCGATTACGCTGGTATATTTAACGGTTCAGGAAACACAATAGGTCGTAACGCAGAATATGCAGCAATTATAGGTTCTCGAGGAATTAATTACGCTAATAGTCCAGAAACTACATACCTTAAAGGTTTAGATGCTAACACTAACGGTTATGATGGAACTAATAGACCATTCAAGTACCATGGAAGTTACGCAAATCAAGGAGCAGGTAAAGTATTAACATCTGATGGTGTGGGTAACGCATCATGGCAAAATGCAGGATGGTTACCAGGTTTAACAGGAGATTGTGTTGTAAGTACTGCTTACACAGTTAATTGTATATTATATATGGTTACTAATTGTACTGGAGCTACAGCACCAGGTAGATTATTAGTAAATGGTTATTTTGCATATACAGCTAACACATGTCAATCATTTGGAGGTGTAAGTCCTTACGAATACGGAAATTCACCAATAGGAGGAAACCCAATACAACCAATTCTTAATCTAAATAAATCTCTTACGTGGGGTTCAGTAGTTTCGGGAGGTTATAATAACTCAATCCATTATGGTTCTTACTATGGTGGTATACATGCGGGATTTGGTAATGAAATGACAGCGGGAACTTATTCTACAATTACTAATGGACAATTTAATACTATTAAAACCGGTTATTGGAGTAATATAGGAAGTGGTAGACATAATTACATTGGAGCTATTAACAAAACTCCAGGTGGTTTAGGTAACTTAGGAACAGCCGCTAATGAAAATTTCATCGGGGCTGGTTCATACAATGAAATATTACAATCAGATGAATCAACCATCGTTTCAGGTCAATATAATTTATTAAGATTAACTTATCAATCAGTGATGGGTGGTGGTGACCACAATATTCTTACAGGACAAAGTGGTTCAGTATTAGTAGGTGGATACTACAATACAATGAAAAGTAGTTTACGTTCTTTCATTGGTGGTGGAGCAAATCATGAATTATATGATGGACAATATAATACTATAGTTGGTGGTTTTAATCACCATATCAATAACTCAGGAAACAATAACTTCATCGGTGGTGGAGATTCTAACATATTAGGTGACATTAGTGGTGAGGGATTCAATACAGACTTTTCATCTATACTAGGTGGTAAAAGTAACACAATAAAAGGAGATGGGACTGCGGATTACGCAGCTATTGTAAACGGACAATCAAATACAGTAACAGCTAGTTATGCGGCAATAATTGGTGGTCAATCTTTAACAGCTAATAGAAGACACACTACATTTATGAATGGATTGGATGTAGATGTAGCTTCTAGTAGTGGTATTAAATATTTTAGATATCATGGGGTAGGTTCGAATGTTGGGACAGCGGGTGACGTCCTTACTTCAATTAATGCTTCCGGAGATGCTATCTGGAGTACCCCTACAGCACCAGGAGCTTCATTTACAGGAGATTGTGCAGTAGTAAGTGCATACACATCAGGATGTACTTTATTTATGGTTACAGATTGTACAGGGGCCACTGGGACACAATACATCGTCCAAGGTGGCAATATCGTATATACAGCTAACACCTGTAATTCTCAAGGTACGGGACCATATAGATTTGGACCTAATAGTGGTATTGAACCTATTTTAGGTGTAAATAACTCTGATGGTTTTAGGTCAAGTATTGGTGGTGGACAAAATAACCGAGTGGGCATAAACTCAGCTTGGTCTAATGTAGGAGCTGGTATATCTAATACAATAACAGATTCTAGGGTGTCGTCAATTCTAGGTGGTCATCAAAATACTATAAACATACCAGGAGTAGGTGATGGGTATGGAACGATAATTAATGGGTTCCAAAATCAAGTAACTCACGAATATTCTGTAGTGATGGGAGGACGTAATATATCAAGTGATAAGTCTTTTACCACATTCATGAATGGATTAGATGTTGACACTAACGCTGTTGGGGTTAATAGATATTTCAAATACCATGGTACTTTAGCTGGTCCAGGTCTTGGAAGTGTATTAACTGATGTTGACGGTACCGGGAATGCAGTATGGAGAAAAAATACCGCACCTGGTGTATCATGGACTGGTGACCAATACGTAACATCAGCTTACACAACAGGGTGTACACTATTTATAACAACTAATAGTGGAAATACATTTACAGCAGATACGTGTAATACATTTAATACTTCACCATATGAATATGGTATCGGAACGAATGCCATCCAACCAAAACTTTTAGGTAATTTCGCAAATGCAAGCAATTCTTCCATTGGTGGTGGATTTATAAATAATGTAACCACGGGTAGTAATCTGTCCCGAGTTGGTGGTGGAATGGGTAATAGTATATTAGGTGATTCTATATACTCATACATAGGCGGTGGTATAAACAACATCATCACCAACGGGTCAAATACTGTAAATATTTTAGGGGGTAATACAAACATAATTAACCTAAGTACATGGAGTAGTATTGTGGGTGGTACGGCCAATCAGATACGGGGTGCTTCAAGTTATAGTGCAATTCTTGGAGGACTATCAAACATTATTACCGGTGCTAGTTTCAGTGCAATTATTAATGGTTCGGGTAATAAAGTTCTTGCTGGACATAACGGTTCCGTTGTAATGAACGGTCCCTCAATGGTTTCAGACGATGATTACACCACATATACTAGAGGATTAAATGTAAATACGGTAAACTCAACTGGAGGTGCAAAATATTTTAAATACCATGGGCCTTTAGCGACGGTAGGGTTAGGTAGAATCTTAACTTCGGATGCTGTTGGTAACGCAAGTTGGCAAGCATTATCCACACCAGGTGTTAGTTTCAGTGGGGACCAATATGTTGTATCAGCTTATACAACAGGATGTACTTTACACATAACAACGAACAGTGGTAATACGTTTACGGCTAACACTTGTAATGACTTTAGTGATAGTCCATACGAATATAGAGGATTTAACAGTATTAGTACAAAATTACCAGGTGGTGGAAATGTTGGTGATAACTTTATAAGAACTTCTACCGCATGGTCTAATATTGGTGGTGGTTATGAAAATAAATTAAATACGTTTGGTCCAGGATATAACAATATCGCTGGTGGTTATGATAATGTAATTGGTGGAAATAATATAAAAGTTGCTCAAGGAAATACCGGTTACGCGTTTATAGGTGGTGGTAAAGAAAATAGATTACGTGGGACGGACCATTATTATGATGTGATAGGTGGTGGTCAGGGTAACCAACTGTACAATGGTGGTAAGAGTTCAATTCTAGGTGGTGTCGATAATATAATAACAGGGGCATCTACTAGTGTGATAGCTGGTGGAGCTTCTAATAAAATAGAAAACAACACAGGAAACAGTTCAATTCTAGGTGGTGTTTATAATACCGTCTACGCACCAACCAGTGTAATAGCTGGTGGTCAATCTAATACGATTGGTCTATTAATAGGTGGGTCCACCAAATGGGCTGGTATCTTTAATGGTTCAGGAAATACAATAGGTCGTAACGCAGAATATGCGGCAGTTATAGGTTCTAGAGGAATTAATTACGCTAATAATCCAGAAACTACCTATATGAAAGGTTTGGATGCTAATACTAATGGGTACGATGGTACAGACAGACCATTCAAATATCATGGAACATACGCAAATCATGGTGTAGCTGGTTATGTGTTAACCTCAGCGGATGCATCTGGAAACGCACATTGGCAACCAGGAAATGGTATACCATCGACAGGAAGTGATGAGGTAGTTATATCAGCAGAGACTACAGGATGTACGATTACTTTCTTTACTAATAGTGGTAATACATTTACCGCTAATACATGTAATGGGGGATACAGTCCATACAGACCAACAGGTACTAATAGTATAGTCCCTACATTACCAGGTATTGGTATAGGAAATGAAAACATAATTTCTACTAATTCTGAGTGGTCCAATATTGGGAGTGGTTTAAATAACAAGATTACCCAAGGGTCTGATAGGAGTACAATTGCGGGTGGACAGAACAATAATATAATTAATGGTTCTGATTGGTCAAATATTTCCGGTGGTGTGGTTAATAAGATAGACGACTCTCGAGTCTCCTCAATCTTAGGTGGTCATCAAAATACTATAAACATACCAGGAACAAGTAATGGTTATGGAGCAATTGTTGCTGGTTTTGGTAATACCNTTAGTACCGAATATTCTACAATTCTTAATGGTCAAAATGTAACTACTAATTTAAGTTACATGGCCTACATTAAAGGTGGTTTAAATATTAACACACAATCATCAAGTCCTAGATACTTTAGATACCATGGTACATTAGCAAATGAAGGAGCTAGTAAAATTTTAACGTCAGATGCTAGTGGAAACGCGACATGGCAAAACTCTGGTATGATTGGTTATAGTGGAGACCAGTTCGTAGTATCAGCTTACACAACAGGATGTACATTACACATTATTACAAATAGTGGAAATACATTTACAGCTAATACTTGTAATACTATGAATACTAGCCCTTATGAATACGGGGGAGGAACTAACAGTATAGTACCAAAATTACCATCAATTCCTGGACAACAAAATACAATGGCCCTCACTAGTTCTAATAGTGTGATTGCTGGTGGTATGGCAAATAACATATCTGGAAAACCAGGTAATACTATTTCTGGTGGTTACTATAACGACATAGGAAGTACTCATTATTGGGGTAGTATTGTAGGTGGTTATGAAAATAAATTAACAGGTAATGCACTGGAACAATGTACTAGTATTGTTGGTGGGTGGAATAATGAAATATACAATCACCAAAGGAGTTTTATCGCTGGTGGAAAAGACAATTTAATATTCAGCACTGTTGGTAGTTCTGCTATTGATGGTCACGCATCAATTATTGGTGGTACCGCAAATAATATTTCTGGAGCAACGCATAGTTCTATTATAGGTGGTAAAAATAACGTTCTTCGTTCAGAAGCTAATTATTCTGTAATTTTAGGTGGTGGAACTCCCATAACTGGAAGTACTTCTTCTACAGCATATATGACTAATTCTCAGACAATGGGTAAAGCAAGAATTGCAAGTCATAATTACCTTAGTACAAATGGATTACACAACCAATTACCTAAAACCGCTTTAGATGTTGTACACGAAACTAGTAATTTAACTGGAATGGTCTCTAACACGGGAGGTGGTGAAATTGTAAGATTTGGTTCAACCGGGGGAGATTACGCAGCCGGTTACTTAGTACAACTACAAGCTGGAACTTGGGTAAAAGCAGATGCTGCGGACGCAGTGTACCAAGGAAATATGTTAGGAATAGCTCTTGGAGCAACACCAGAAAAAGGAATACTAATTANAGGTCACTATGTTATACAACTGGCATATGAATACACAGGTGCGGAAAGTGTTGGTGAACCATTATATGTTTCATTTACTGATGGTAAAATACGTAATGTAGTACCTACTACGGCTGGACAATATGTAAGAGCTGTCGGTTATATGGAACAAATAAAAGTTGCTGGTGAGGCAGTAGTAATATATTTTAACCCAGATAGTACTTATATAACCTTAACATAGTGGGAGATATTTTAAAAATAAATGGAACAGATTTCTGTAATAACACCACAAATGTTAATGGTGTTACTCTTTTACATACACTTAATGTAGATTCCATCGCTAAAGATTGTGAATCACCAGAGTGTTACACCTGTGGTCCTCTACAATTTGCTTTTTCATTTAAAGATGCGGGTGACTGTTCTTTAGCTTGTAGTGGAGAATGTGGGTATTATTATTCTAAAGATTACGGTACAGCTTATGATGGAAAACCTACAGGTTGTACCGAATGTAATTTACAATTAGGTGTACCAATATACCAAGATGTACTTTGTACACCAGCACCAGATGGGTATTATTCACCTAAAAATTGTGATGTAGATTGTGAAAGATGTTACACACTTACAGGTGGTATAATAAGTAACATAGGAACTTGTCCAGATAATTGTGAAACGTGTTCTACAACAGTTTCATTAACTTATTCAGAAGTTAATTGTACTGACGCCTGTGATAAAGATAGTTGTAAAGCATACCACACTAACGGTAATTGTCTCATATGTCCTTTAATCGTCGGGGATTATTTATATAATAATGAAGATTGTGAACCAGTAAACGCTGGGTTCTACTCACCTCAAAACTGTGAAGAAGATTGTAATTATTGTTATACTGTTGACGCAACAGGAAAAATAACATCGGTTTCCTCGTGTGGGAGTGTAACTCCTGAATGTAGACCAGTAAATATGACTATTATACCACAAGAAGACTGTAAAGGTGCTTGTGAAGATACATCATGTGTGGTAAGATACACCGATAGAAAAGTCGGTGAATTAATCCAAGCTGGGGACAAAATCTACGATAACCCATCATGTACGTGTCCTGGTGATAGTTTCTGGGAAAGTTCAACAGGATTCTGGCAAGTATGGTATTCAGAATGTGCTGAATCACCAGCATCACCATATTATAACCAATGTATATATAAGGCTAGTGAGTCTTGTACGGTTCAATCAGTTGAAAAATGTAACTTGGACTAAGTCAATTAAGAGTAAAGTCTACTTACTTTTTAAAGATAGCTCTCCTTTTTTGGTAAAACTTAAAGTGTAAGACTTGTTCTTAATGATGTTACCTTTTAAAACTTCTTCTGACAGATAATCCTCAATTTTATTTTGGATAGTTCGTTTAATTGGTCTGGCTCCATACTTCTCATCAAACCCTTCAGAAGAAACGTACTTAACAACACTTTTAGTAAACTTAAATTTATAACCAATCTCTTTTAATCTAGAAGTCAAATTAGCCAATTCAATCTCAGTAATCTTAGAAACCTGTTCTTCATCCAAAGAGTTAAATATAACTGTTTCATCTACTCTATTTAAAAATTCTGGACTAAATCTATTTTTTAAGGCTTTATTTATAACTTGTTTTTCCTCCTCAGCTCTTTGTTGGTCTTTTGATTCTGTTTTAAAACCTAAACCCCTACCAAAATCGTGAAGTTGTCTAGAACCCACATTGGACGTCATAATAATTAAAGTGTTTTTAAAATTAACTTTCCTACCTAGACCATCGGTTAGATGTCCCTCATCAAAAATCTGTAACATTAAATCAAAAATATCCCTATGTGATTTTTCAATCTCATCAAATAAAACTACACTATAAGGTTTATTTCTTACAGCTTCTGTTAGTTGACCACCTTGGTTATAACCAACATACCCTGGAGGTGAACCAACCAACCTAGACGCGTTAAATTTTTCACTATATTCACTCATATCTACACGAATTAGAGCGTCTTCCGAACCAAATAATTCTTTTGCTATAGCTTTTGATAGGTGAGTTTTACCAATACCGGTAGACCCTAGAAACATAAAAGTACCAATAGGTTTATTGTGAGCTCGTATCCCAGTCCTATTTCTTCTTATAGATTTAGCAATTTTTTCTATAGCAGTATCTTGACCTATCACCGACAACTTAAGTTTATCTTCAATCTTTAATAAGTCGGCTTTTTCGTTAGTGTTTAACTTAGTTAGTGGTATTTTAGTTATCTGAGACACTACAGCGTAAATATTTTCATCTATAATCTGTTTTCTCTTCTCCTCTAAACTTATCTCCCACTCCAACCTTTTATCGTCTAATCTCTCTTTAATGTCTCTTTCTTTGTCTCTAAGTTCTGCAGCTTTTTCATATCTTTGAGATTTGACAACTTTTATTTTCTTTTCTTTTAATTGACGTAACTGGTCCTTTAGGTTTTCTATTTCTGGTGGGAATTTAATATCTACTTGAGCACGTGCCCCGACCTCATCCAATATGTCAATTGCCTTGTCTGGAAATTCTCTATTGGTAATATATCTTTCAGCTAAATTTACACATAGTTCCAATGATTCATCACTATAACTTACCTTATGGTGGTCCTCATATTTTTGTTTTATCTGTTTCAATATTTGTAATGTCTGAGCTGGTGACGTTGGTTCCACATTAACCTTTTGGAACCTCCTTTCTAAAGCTCCGTCTTTTTCTATGTGTTCTCTATATTCGTCTATAGTTGTAGCCCCAATACATTGAACCTCTCCCCTAGCTAAGGCAGGTTTAAATATGTTTGCAGCATCTAACGACCCAGATGAATTACCAGTTCCGACAACTGTATGTAATTCATCTATAAAGATTATAATTTCCGGATGTTCTCTAAGTTCATCTAGAATTGCTTTCATCCTTTCCTCAAATTGGCCCCTGTACTTAGTCCCCGCAACCATACTAGTCAAATCCAAACTAAGTATAGTTTTATCCGCTAAATTTATAGGACATTCTCCTTTGTATATTTTACTTGCTAACCCCTCTACTAAAGCAGTTTTACCACATCCAGGTTCACCAATTAAAACAGGATTATTTTTTTTCCTCCTACTTAGAATTTGTGCAATTCTTAATATTTCTTCTTCCCTACCGATAACTGGGTCTAATTTTCCTTCACTTGCCAAAGCTACTAGGTCTCTAGAAAAATTATCTAAAATAGGTGTGGAGTTTCTACCTTCATTTTCTTTTTTTCTTTGTGGTGGTTTACCTCCTCCCTCATCATCTGGATGACTAAAAGAAGAATAACTGTCGTCTATATTCATATTTTAAGTTTTTTTATTTGTATAAATCTATATTATTTTTTTATTAAAATCAATAACTGACAAAGTGTCATGTGTTATTGACAGGTTGACATCTAATATCTTTTTTATTACCTTTGGTATATTAATTGTAGTATAAAACTACTGAAAGTAATTTCATAAACAAAAATAATAAATAAAAAGAAAAAATTAAAAAAAATGGGAAAAATTATTGGAATTGATTTAGGAACAACAAATTCGTGTGTTTCTGTAATTGAAGCAAGCTCACCAGTTATTGTGGTGAACTCAGAAGGGAAAAGAACAACCCCTTCTATTATATCGTTTAAAGACGGTGACCGTATGGTTGGAGACCCGGCAAAAAGACAAGCCGTCACAAATCCAACAAATACAATCTACTCTGTAAAAAGATTTATAGGTAGTAAATTTAATGAAATAAAAAAAGAAGCAAAAAAAATGCCATATAATGTGGTAAAAGGTGATAATGACGTTATCAGTATAATGGTGGATGGTAAGTCTTATGTTCCACAAGAAATATCCGCTGTAGTTTTACAAAATCTAAAAAAAACAGCTGAAGATTATTTGGGTGAAAAAGTAACAGATGCTGTAATTACAGTACCGGCTTATTTTAACGACTCACAAAGAAATGCTACAAAAGAAGCTGGTGAAATAGCTGGATTAAATGTGTTAAGAATAATTAACGAACCAACAGCTGCAGCTTTGGCATATGGAATGGACAAAAAAAATAAAGATATGACCGTTGCTGTTTATGACCTTGGTGGTGGTACATTTGATGTGTCTATATTAGAACTTGGTGATGGTGTGTTCGAAGTAAAATCCACAAATGGTGACACTCATCTAGGTGGTGATAATTTTGATGAAAAAATTATTGATTGGTTATTAGAAGAATTTAAAGAAAGTAGTGGTATGGATATAAGTGGAGACGCTGGTGTTTTACAACGCTTAAGAGAAGCTGCAGAAAAAGCAAAAGTAGAACTCTCAAACTCATCAACTACCGAAATTAATTTACCTTACCTTACAGCAGATAGTAGTGGTCCTAAACATTTGGTGAGAAGTTTAACCAGAGCTAAATTTGAATCTATGGTTAGTGACTTAATTAAAAAAAGTTTAAGTCCTTGTAGAAAAGCTTTAAAAGACTCAGGTATAAAAGCAAGTCAGATTGACGAGATTTTATTGGTTGGTGGGTCTACTAGAATTCCAGCAGTTCAAAAAGCGGTTGAGAAACTTTTTGGAAAGTCACCATCTAAGGGTGTAAATCCTGATGAGGTAGTAGCTATGGGTGCAGCAATCCAAGGAGGTGTTTTAGCTGGGGATGTGAATGATGTCCTACTATTAGATGTGACACCACTTTCGTTAGGTATTGAAACTATGGGAGCTGTGATGACAAATTTAATAGAATCAAATACGACCATACCGACTTCAAAATCACAAGTGTTTTCTACCGCAGTAGACAATCAACCATCCGTAGATATTCACGTATTACAGGGTGAGAGACCTATGGCAACTGATAATAGAACATTAGGAAGATTTCAATTATCTAGTATTCCACCATCACCAAGAGGAATACCTCAGATTGAGGTTACTTTCGACATAGACGCTAACGGAATTATAGACGTTAAAGCTGTTGATAAGGGAACTGGTAAACAACAGAACATAAAAATTGAATCTGGAAGTAGTTTATCTGATGATGAAATTGATAGAATGAAGAAAGAAGCTGAAATCAATGCAGAAGAGGACAAAGTAAAAAAAGAGGAGATTCAGAAATTGAATGAAGCGGACAGTATGATTTTCCAAACAGAAAAACAAATTAGTGAGTACGGCGATAAAGTAGGTGAGGAAAAACTAACTCTAATCCAAACAGCTTTAGATAAGTTAAAGGAATCACATAAAAACAAAGATTTAAAACAAATAGATGAGGATTTAAATTCACTTAATGAGTTATGGCAATCAGCTTCACAAGAAATGTATAAAGATAGTGAAGAAGATACACCTAAAGAGAAGTCCGATTCTACTAACTATGAAGACGTAGAGTTTGAAGAAGTAAAATAATTTTAAATCCTATGTATTTATTAATAAAATTTAATACAATTAAATAAAAATATTATGGCAATAAAAACTGAAAAAATCGACGGTAAGAAAATATTAAATGAATATGTTTCTAGTAATTTACTTTCATCTGTTTACAATAGGGATGATAAAACATTAAGAGTTACATTTAAAGGGGGTAGAAGTTATATCTACGACAAAGTACCTTTTAACGTGTTTACAAAGATGAGATTATCTGAAAGTCAAGGAAAATTTTTTAATAGAGAAATATCTAAAAAGTACCGATATAAAGAGATTAAATAATTAAGCTATATTATCTTTTATTAAGGAGTATTTATTAATATGGGATTAAAAGATAATATATTAACAACATTTCACCAGAAGAATGAATTAGCTCCCCAGATATGGGAAACAGATTCAGACTCTGGTGAATTTTTTATGCTACCAGAAGTTAGAGAAAGGCTATTAAAAATTACTAATGAATTTTTAGAATTTATTGATTTAAATAATTTAGATTGCACTATAGAAACTAGAGATTGTGATATTGAAGATATTGTAGTGACTGGGAGTATTTCTAACTACAACTGGTCTAGTTTTTCTGATATAGACTTACATATAATATTAGACTTTAGTGATATTGATGAAAATGAGAAACTAATTAAGAATTTCCTTAACGCAAAGAAAAATTTATGGAACGCATCTCATAATATTGAAATTAGAGGATTTGAGGTGGAGGTTTACGCACAAGACTCAAAAGAAACACATTTTTCTAGTGGGGTATTCTCTATACTATTTAATGAATGGGTAGTAAAACCAGAGTATGTAGAATCAGAAATAGATGTAAATAAAATACTATCAAAATCCCAAGGATGGATGGATATGATTGACGCTCTTTACAGTAAACAATACTCCCAAACCCCAGAGGAAACTCTAGAGTTAATTGATAAAATTAAAAAGAAATTAAAGAAGTTTAGAAGTTGTGGTTTGGAGGAAGGTGGTGAGTATTCTTACGAGAATTTAGCTTTTAAATTTTTAAGAAGAAGTGGGTATATTAAGAGACTCTTCGAATTGAAAAATGAACTCATAGATAATAGTTTAAGTATGAACTAACAAATAGTAGGAATCTTTGCAATTAGAAAGTATTTATAGTAAAATATATAATTATGTCAAATAATTTTGGAGGAAATAGGATACCGGACACTACCTTTTGTAAGACGGAAATCGACGCAAGGGGTAATACAATATTTACCGCGTATACTTGTACACAAATAACTAACGCGACAGCAGCAGCTGTTACTGTGGTGGTAAATGGGTACTCAATGGATGTGCCAGCATCCGAGTCAATACCATACAATATTAATTCAGTAGGTACTTGGGGTGCTGGAGCTTGTTTAAACTGTTACTGCTTTAACTGTGGACACCCAGATAGAAATGCACCTAGAGTTGCAGGTTTTTCTGCTGGAACAAGAGCACAACAAGTAGGATACGTTAAATTAGGAATGTCAGGACTTAACAACTAAATAAAAAAAAATTAAAATAAAACAAAATGAGACCAATAGGAAGTGAAAAATTACCAGTAGACCAAAAGGTAAAAAGAATAATGGAAATAGCCAATTATACCAGAAACGGAGAATCTGCTAATAACAATAATATAGAGTATACTATTAGAGC
>JGI24006J15134_10000862_pt1 | contig 17803 bp, 9 predicted proteins | sample LinPmetageLP53_FD_15134 | JGI IMG/M metagenome (IMG submission 15134)
TATTTTTGATTCAATTTCAGTTAATTTGTCTTCATTTAAATCTTGAATTTGTGATAATTTATCACTTAATTCTTTTAGTTGATCATCATAATATTTAATTTCCGGTATTTCCGGTATATCTTTTCTTACATCGTTTACAAGGCGTACTAATTCCGACCACTCTGGTGCAGTTTCTGATAAAACAGTTTCAATATCTTCTTCTTCAATCAGTGACTCTTCTTCAACTGATTCTGAAATATAATCTTCTACTGATAGAAGTTCTTCTTCTTTGACTTCGATAAAATCTTTGTAAGAGGGCAAGTTGCTCTCTTCTACTATATCATTTATTGACGGCAGGTCTTCGTTAGACATTCTATTAGTACAATACTTTGGGATTTCTCTCCCTGAAATACTATTTATCTCCTCTGCTTCTTCATCAATATTAAGTAGTGATTCCTGCCGTAACTTCTGCTGTTCCTTCAAGGATTCTTTCTACAGAACCACCAGTTGATGTGATTCTTACATCGTAAAGATATCTTCCCGATTTAATATTTACAGATACACCAGAAGTCATGGCAAGAGATACCACAGATGTGATAGTGTTAATTCCAACAGTGAAGGAATGGGATGTTGGAGAAGTTGAATGCTTCTTCAACTTTGATTCTCCAGTGAAACCATTCAAATTCTTTAGACTTCCATCAGAATTTTTAGAGATATGTGTAAAACTAAAATCAGAAGCTTGTGGTATAACAATATTGACTGACGGGGTAGCCATTTTATTATCTTTTTAGTTATTTATCTGGTGTGTTGTTCTTCAAGAGTTTCTGTAACTCAGCTGTAGAACCAACAAACAATGCATTGTTTACAGTGGTTGGACCTTTAGTATCTTTCTCTTCCTGAACATCCTTTAACTTCTGTTGGAGTGTTAGGAGTTTGTCTGTGGCATCTGCCACATTCTTAATTAACTGACCTGCGACTTCATACGCACGAGGCATCTCACTCTCTTGAGCCAGTTCAAGGATGCCATCGATAGCTTCTTGCCCTTTCTCAATGATTGAATAGAGATTACCCCTGGTGTATTCGTAATCTCTCTTGATATCCTCTGAACCGGATTTGATCCTTTCAATCTTCCTTTCCGTTACTTCTACTTCTGTGGGCTCAACATCAAAAGCTTCATCAAGTTTCTCATACTTAGTCATGGATTACCTCAAAAAACACTACCACTAAATCCGAAGTCATCTCCGAATTCGATCAACTTGTTATCTTCCTTGGTGATACTATAAACATCTGTACCAAGAACATGAATAGAAGCCTTGGTATTATCCTGACCTCTTCTAACTCTTATGTTGTCACCAACAATCTTCTCAACGAACATCTCTTCAGTACCAACATAAACATAAGTGTTCTCAGTAACACCACCAGGATTTGTGATCTTGATAGTTGTTTGTGAGATATCAACATCCTCATCCAAGTTACTAATCAAACTATTGTTATAGTCTTTAGTAGCTCTTGGTGTGACCTGATATGTAAGGTCTCTTGTTGCAACTCCACCACCTTTGGAACCAGCAATATAACCAACGGTAACCTTTCTGATAATGTCTCCTGACACATCAGCAATAGGACCAAATAGATAGGTCTTAGCTGTGAATTGAAGAGTATAAACTAAAGCTCTTCGAGTTTCAAAGTTACCCTCATAGTCATCATCCATATTCACACTATCAAGAACAACGGGAACATCCCTAATCTCATTCAAATTTCCAAGAAACTTGATTGAGAGATTATATTGTGGTTGAAAGTATGGAAGAATCTGTTCAACGATCTGTAACATATCATCGTTCAGTTTCGTATAAACAGAGAGTTCAAATCCCATGTTATATGGGACAGGAGAATATACTCTCTTAATCTCACTGCCGTCAGGTGTTCTAGTTACAAATGTTTGATTCTTTGTTGTTTTCCTTGAAGGATCATAAGTGAGTGATTTAAACTCAAATGACATTCGAGGAAGAGTAATCTGAGTAGGACGATTCAGATTAGCTTCTTGTTGCATACGAGCAAGAAACTTTTGAGTAGGTCCATAAGCAATGGGAACCTGAATCACACTCACGGCTTGGTCTGAGTCGTTCTGGTGTTGAACTTCTATACCGTTGAAGAGTGATCCAAACCCAATAATTGTGGATCTAAGAATCTCATTATAGAAATACTCAAACATCGTCCTGTAGTTTAGATATACTACTATTTAACAAGATAATATTTAAGGATCCCCAAAAGGATTACTATCAGTGAAATCAAGTATCTTATTTGATTCTGTTTGAATATTATCATTGTCTGCAAATGGTGTAACTAAGTCATCAACAATCTGTGATCTAAGGGCATAACATGCACCGGACTCTTGTCCAATAACAAGTTCATTTCCTGAGAATGTTCCATCAACCACCTTGATGGTAAGTTCAAGACTTGTTTCATTCCAAGAGTTGACTCTAGCTGTGGTTCCTGAGGTTCCACCAGTAACAACTTCATTAAAGATGAAAGTGCCAACACCAACAGTAGCTCCCAGTCCGACAGGATTATCAATGGTCACACTAGTAACAGTTGTAACTCCTGTAAGATTATAGTTTTCACCACCATATCTGATGTAACCTGCGGTAACAACACCAGCGTTATTGATAACACCATAACCAAATCCAGTACTAACACCCGTAGTATTTCCACCACCAACAACAAAGGTAAAGTTTGGACTTGTAGTATATCCTGAACCACCACCTGTAATAGTTACAAACTGAATAGAACCATTAGTTGAGATACCACTAGTTGCTGTAGCACTACTACCATCATCATTTCCAGATGGAGTGATGCTCACCATAGGTTTGACAGTGTATCCACAACCGGCATTTACTAGATCGATAGCATCAATCATACCACCATACATTCCATCACACTGGATAAATTCATTAGTGATAGATGCAATACCGACTGTGGTCGTTCCTGGTGAGGAAGAGATCCCAATTTCTGGTCTATATGAGTACCTTTTACCCATATTTGACATACTGATGAGATTTACAGCACCCAAAGTACAAATTCCAGCAGTTGCAGTAGCTGTTACAGCTGCTCCAATCATGTTTAGAGTTTGAATATAACCAAAATCAACCAAATTATCATCAATTTTACCAATTCCAGTGTCTACAACCTCATCTTCGTAACGGAATAGTTCACAAGTGAGTGTATAGACGTAGTTTTTCTTTAATTGGTAGAAAGGTTGCTCATGTTCTACAAATTTTATCTCAAAAATACGGTCTCCAAGAGGAAAGTAGATTAAATCTCCCTCTTTTGGACGTGAAGAGAGCTCAATATTGGGTAAATTTTCAATTAAAGGGGAAATGTAATTCTCATACCTCTCTCTGGAGATGATTAAAGTGCAATCATCCTTATCTTCGATACCAAATCTGGATAAAAGTGTTCCTTGACCACCAAATCCTTCATAAGAATCCAGATATGCCTCTAAGGGATATGCAGAATCGAACTTAGATTCTATAACTTCTTTGATTACTGTGTTAGTTGTGACATACTTACGAGGCAAATAATAGCACTCAACACCATACATCCTCAACTGTTCGTTGATAAGACTTTGTACGAGACCTTGTTCTGACTTCGTACCGTTTAAAAAGAAAGGATTAAGTGCCATATCAACCAATCATATCCATAGGAGGAAGTTCATAATTATATGTCATTCTCTCGCGAATTGTCTCTAATTCTTTTTCAGCATCATCATAAATTTGTCTACCATTGAACTCAATACCACCAGGTAGTTTCACACCTTGGAACTTGATTAGGTTCATACCCCACTGTCTCTTAATAAGTGAAGTTAGATATGGTTTTAAGAAAGAATCATTCCAGAGTCTTGAGTAATCTTCTCCATCAAGTCCTCTGTAACACTCAATAATCAAGAACTCGTCCACTTGTAAGTTGTTCCAGTCAACATCTAGATACATCCTGTCAGATCTTTGATTGAATCTAATCTGTTTATGAGTATTGAGGAGAAAGTTCATTGTCTCCAAATAACTCATAGTCATCGAATATGATAATAGGTCGAATCCAGCACCACCCCATAGGTTGACACCACTCAACATATACTGATATTTGACATTGAAGATTCCAGATCCAGCTGCGGTGGAATTAAATTGAAATACTTTATTGACTCCAATAATATTAGAAGGAACTTGTAGGTAGTTACTATTCTCATAATATGTGAATGTTGTAGCAGTTCCAACAATACTAGTAGTTGCACTAGTAGAAGCAATTCCTACCGATGAATCACCTGGTCTTGCTTTTCCTCTATCAACATCACCTTGTGTGATCTGATATTTCAGATATACTTTCTCTACACCATCAAAGTGTCTTTCCTGAAAGTATTGAATAGCATCATCAACTAAATCGTCAATCTGTTCTTCAGCAACGTTGACTTCCAATACAGGAGCACCAAGTTGTCTAAGACAATAGTCAACTAATTCTTGTCTATTAGTAGGTTGAGCCATTATTTAAACAACTTTTTTTCTATTTATCTACTAGTTGAACCAGTAGATTCTTAATGTCTGTGAGATCACCTTTGATCTCTTCTACTGTACTTTCTAAGTTATCAATTCTTTGTTTATCAGTGAGAAGTTTCTCTCTGTTTGCAACATAGGCTTGATATCCTACACTATCTGTATTCACAATGGCCGTTGAAGAACCATCGCGATACAGATTTCTATGATCTTTGACCGGAATCTTACTCATTATGCTAGTGAAATCGCTCTGAAGTTTCTAATCATTGGAACCGTTGCTTGATTCCTAGAAGTACCAATTACCTTGATCCTAAATGATTTGAAGGAAGGTAGTTGATCTACACTAAACTTATATTCTTTATAAGCACTAATATTAGGTTTGGGAGTAACAAGATCAACTTTGGGTACACTTAGATCAGAATTTCCATTACTATTTCCTTGACTTAGAATAGTTCCATTTGGATTAAAGTTTCCAAAACCAGGGAAAGGAACAAAGATTGCACTATCAACAGGTCCATCTTGATTGAGTGCGTAGAAACATCTCAAATCTGATTCAAGTGGTACATATCCATCCAAGAACACTTGTAAAGCCGATGCTGGATTCTCAAGAGCTATATTCTTAGTTACATAGAAGAATCTATTAGGATCATTCGTTGTAGAATTTACTCTAGGATCGTTAGCGTAATCACTAATAGGTTCATCAATTCTATTTGTAGTAAAGATGACAGAAGCTTGATTAATATCAACAGCTGGTGAAATTCTTGTATCATCAGTGATTAGGTCCAAGTTCATTGTGAATGACTTATTGCCAGGAAGTTCATCCAGGTAAAGATTCTCATTAACACCAGAAGCCACAATTCTTGGTTCGGAGAAGAAGTTTTCCTGTCTCAAGGAAACTTCATTAAATCCTTTATCAACGAATGATGGTTCACTACCAGATACAGATGTGCCACTAGTTGTCCTAACAGAAGGTGAGATATTAGTACCTGTTGGTTCCATGGTGTTGATTTTAGGAATGATCATCTCAAAAGGAATATTGTATGTTGCCTTACCAGTAGGACCACCACCTTCGATGGTTTCGTTGAAGAAGAGTTTTTTCAGTCCAGATCCACTACGATTTACTCCAATATCAGTATCACTCATATCAAGTTTGAGATCATAAGTATCAAGAGTAATTCTTTCGTTATTGGTAGTTTCGTTGAGGTTGTGAGTTCTGTTGATCCTTCTCAATGACACACCATTGAGTTCATACTTATAAACAAGGTTGTTTACAGTGTGTCTACCAACCTGTGTGGTATCAATACCTCTAGTGATACCTGTAAGGGTGTTTCCAGCCACTCCAGTATACTTAATAACCTCACTACCAATCTTCACATATCCAGGGTTAGTTGCCCCAACTCCAATACCCTCAAACTCACCGAAGTTGGTTGGGGAGATAGAACTAGCAATTGAGATAGCCGTAGTAGCTGTGAGTGAATACTCAGCAGTTAGTGTAGTTGGTTTTGTTTTAGTATTCAATCCACTAAGAGTTACAACGTTACCAGTTGCGTGCATCCCGTGATTTCTATGGAATACTTTAAAGTGAAGACCATCACTAACTTCTCTAATAGGTGACACTGGAGCAACAACTCCAGGATAGTTGAGAGCCGTAGTTACACCACTATTGTTGGTATAGAGAAGACCATCATTTACACCAGTAGAGAATGTGCCCTGAACACCTTCGATAACTAACTCATTCTCTCCGTAAATATCATTTACAGAAAGTTTCATACCTTCACCAAGAGAAAGGTTACCAATACTGATGGGTTGTAGAATATCACCAAGTGCATATCCTTTACCACCATTAACAATGGTAGCTCCAATAGCTACACCATTTTGAATCGTAATGTCTGCGGTTGCGTTAATACCATTACCGGTCAAACTAGTAAGTGCTATACCAGTAAAGGTATAGTGACTACCAGAGGAGGGTGTAAAACCAGTACCAACATTGGTGAGTGTTAGTGTACTGGTAACTGAACCAGCTAATCCAACAAATCTACCACTAGCTTCACTACCAACCTGTGTAATCAAGTTACCATCAGAAATACCAGTATCTACAACAGTAGTTCCCAGTCCGACTCTGACGGTGTTTGAAGTCATCGCGAGTGGGTTAGGTTTCATTACCTCATATTCAGCGGGAGATGCTGGATTGAAGAACTGAACAGAACCATTAGGAACAAAGTCAGCTCTAAACAGTTGGAAAGTAAGATCTTCATACTGTGAAGGTGTCCACACAGAAGCGTTCTGTGACTTATACAATGAACCCAGAAGTCTCTGTGTAGAAACAAGAATTTGTCCTTCTTCCCTACCCAATGTGGATACATCAGACTCACCAAGTCTAGAGATCCATACAGCGTATTCTGTGGAGTTAGAAAGAATAATCATTGCATATTCTCTCTGTCCATTCAGATAAACAGGAGATTCAAATGTGAATTTAGTAGCAACACTAGCGTCATTAGATACTGTAATTTCTTCTGGACCTTTAGATACTTCAGAGTATGCCAAGATTTTTTGAGAAGGAGTACCAAGTTCAACTTCACGAATTTGAACAGTAACAGGAACACTATTCTCTTGAGGAACTCTTTCAAAGTAAATATCCATACTGGTCAAGTAAATACCAGTTGGATCATCAACAATAAAAGATTGTGCAAGAGGGTCACTATACTCACCAGTTAGTCTACCATTACCTTGAGTAGAACCTGATTCAAATGATGTAGATGCAGTAGCAGAATCACCAATAGTTCTAGTTTCAAGGAAACTATTATCGGTTTCGACTCTAGCATTTCTCAGGGAGAGTGTGACTTCCTGAGTATTGTCCATATCACCTTGTGAGTAGAAGATTTCTTCTGCTGCAGTTGTAATGACACCAGGAACACGACTATCAATAGGTGAACTACTCAATCTCAATCTGGATCTACCAGTTTCAAAGATTGGGTTAGCTGGATCACTAGAAGCTGGAACTCTGAAAGAACCAATCAATGTTCCCAAACGATCACCAATCAATCTAACTGCAGTTACTTTAGCCTCAGCGTTACTATTAACACCTCTGAGAATCATGTTAGGTGCAATAAAACCTTGAAACTCAGGAGAGTTATCATCAGCCAAACTAAAAGTATCAATATTCAGAACTGTAGAAGTTTCGGAGTATGTTTCAGGAATTCTCTCATCTCTGTTATATGGGTTTCTCTCAAAGATATCTGTTGGTCTATTATAAGGACCATACTTGTGGTTTGTAGTAGCAACTCTAGCTACAATCGATGCTTTCGAAGATATGAGATCATTCTCAGTATTCTCTTCAGATGGCATGATACCAGCGATAGCTTCTTGAACCTGGAAAGTTCCAGAGATCATTTCAATCTCTACCAACTTAGGCATACAGAACCTTTCAACATCCACATTATCAAAGAATGGATACACTTCAGTGAAAGGTTTCAATCTAGTAGATGTGAATTCAATATTACGAGCTCTCATAAACTGAATAACTTCACGAGATACGATACGATCACCAAGTGATTCAGTATCAATCTGTTCGTTGACAGTATGTTGTTTACCTTTTCTTTGTTGTTGAAGATCAACACCAACTGTGCCGGTGATTGTGGTTGTGGTTGTTTGATATTCTTCTTCTACAGCGAAATTTTTAGGAACAAGACCTCCATGCGCTGGCTTCTGCATGGTATTCAAATTATCCTGTAAGGTTCTGCCCTTCTTATTGCCGTTCATCATTCCATACATCGTAACGAACTCACTGGCAGTTCCTTTTCGGAATGCAGTATGATCTTCTGTGGCTTGTGAAGAACTCAGGTCAAAACTTACATCAACACCCATAGTTTCCCATGACTGCCAAATAATAGGTGTGATACCAGATCGTGATCCATCAGCAGCTGTAGTAATATCAGCTCCTAGTGATTCAGCAACACCCAAGAATGATCCTTCTTGAAGAACATCACGAAGTTCTAATTGATTAACATCAATCCAAACATCAACATCAGGTTCAAATCTCAATGAACCTTCCCAAAATTTGACAAGGAAAGGAGTAACACTCTCAACTCTTGTAGCGAAGGGTTGTCTCAACCAAGACGTTTCAGTGTAATCAAGAGTGATCATCTGACCACCTCTCTTTACATTAGTTCCAAGAACATCAGCAAATCTTACATCCTGATTGGGTGCATTGGTTGTACCTATACCTGCAATTGTAGTATTACCAAGTTCTAGATTAAGATGTAGTAAAGTGAGAAGGTCTAAGAACTTTATTCTTTCTGTCAACACTATTTCTTATACCAACTGCAGTATCTTGAGCTTCAAGACTTGTGAAGTTGTCAACAAATACACCAGACTTAAATCTATTCAAACCATTAGCGTCTGGAACAAACTGGTTAATAGTCGCACTCTCCAGTTGATTCAATGAGGTGTAATATTCAAGACTCTTAACTCTTTGTTCAATCTTCGCGATATCAGACATCTGATATCTCTTATGTTGAATGAAAGTAACTTTTGCGTGTTTGGGACTATAGAGATAAGGTGGAAGATATATGTTAGCCAGATTCATTGCACCTGATACTTCATCTGGGGGAGAAGGGTTATCAGCAGGAGCTCCTTTCTTGATGGTCAACTTACCATCTTTATTCAGATAAATTCTATCAACTCTGGGTAAGTAATAATTATAATCCAAAGAAATAGATTCGTCAGATGCGATAACGTTCTTAGAACTATGTTGTCCACCATTAAAGTTTCTACCGTAAAATTCAAGAGGAGATCTATCACCAGCACCACCAGAGTACTTAGATACTATTGGTCTAGCATCAATCATATCTGTTAGTCTAATTCCACCAAACATTGAAACTTCAGAATCATAATTAAAAGCATTATATGAATCAACCAAAGTAATATCACCAGTATCTGATGCATCATACTCAGCAGAAAGATAATATGCTCTCAATTTTCTTGTTGGAACTGAACCTTCTTTTCTTACAAGTCTTGAGAAATCAAGAATGGTTTTTCTCTGTCCACCCTGAAGTGAATAGTTTATGGACACATCTGTACTATTGAGTGCCAAATTAGATACAATTGCACTTACACCAGAATCAATAAAGTTGATAATTTCACCAGTTTCAAACTTTGAACCAGTTTCGTAAACAAAGTTGATACTTGTATCAGATTTCTTGTCAATATACTTAGCTCTAGCTCCACTGATAGTACCAACAACCTCTTCACCAATAATTAGATCATTTGTTGTATTATTTGGACCATCAAGTGAAGCAGTGGTCATACTTGGTGCTTCTGGATCGTTTCCGTCCAGTGATTCAAATACACCATAGAGAATGACAACACCAGGAGTATCTAAAGAGATGATAGAGTCCTGAACTCTAGTTCCAAACGGAAAATTACCATAAGTTAGCCCATCATTAAGAGTATTGACGTTAGTTCCAGAACCAACTTGTCTGGATTTTGAGATAATAATAGATTCTGCTACTTTTTTGGTTTTTACTTTAGCCTTTACCTTCGCTTTTCTCAAAGTAGCTGTTAGTTGAGCTCCGTTATTGTTAGAACCCAACCCATTAATCGTAAGTTGAGTTAAACCGGAAGCAAATACGAACCTATCTTGAGTCAATACTTCAATAGAACCATCAGAACGAACTAAAGTATATCTTTCTTCATCGAAAGGTAAGAATACTTCATTTGCACCTGAAGCAATAGCTCCAGTTGAGTTATTTGTGATATTTACAGTGAATCCCTTTCTGATAATAAGATTTGCGTTATCAAGATTAGTTGATTCTAGGTTCAAATGAGGCATCAGACTGAAGAGTGATTCATTGTCAGCCGAATTCCCTCCATTTGTTTTTTGGAGAGAACTTTTGACAACAGAAAGATCAGTAACTTGAACGGCAGTCGTAGGAAGACCACCTTCACGATAAGCTGTAATAGTAGTAACACCACTAACTTGGATAGAATTGGTATTTACCTGTGTAACTCTAGCAAAACTTGGGAAATCATTAGTTGGAATAGAGAATTGAACAACATTTCCAGTAGTAACAATACCAGGCCATGCTGTTCCTGGTGAATTTATAGTCGAAATACCACTATGGTGAGCTGTAATTGATGCAATACCGATTACTTCGGTTACTTTTGGGATAATATCAGCTGTATACGTGCCAGCAGCACCTACAAGTGTATAAAGTGACTGAACATCGGAGATTTCAAAGTTATGAACATCTACTGCACTTCTAGAATTAGCAGAAACACCATTAAATTCTAGTTTTTCACCAGTAAAGAAGTCACCCTGAACACAATAGGCGGTAAGAGCTGTTCCAACACTGATAGGATGTCTTAAGTAAGCTGTTGCACCACTTGACTTACCCTCAATAAAGGTTGGAGTGGTTAAAGTTGCGGCTTCATTGAGTTTCAGTTCAGTATAAACCTGCATATCAAACAGGGATACATCCCATCTATTGGTATTAGGATATACATTGTCATATGAACCAGATTCTAGAGCTGCATCGTAGAATCTAGCAACACCAATTTCTTTACCAGGAGTAACCGTGGGGTCATCTCCAACTCTAGTATCTCTGAGACTGATAACATTGCTGGTATCAAATCCAAGAACAGGAGAACCAAAGGCTCTATTGACTTGGAATGAAGGACCAAAGGAAAACTGAATTGAACTGCTTTCTTTGAGCTTGGTAGTTCTTGGTTTCTCAAAATCAAGGAAAGTTGGTCCTCTAACTTCTACCTCATATCCTCTGACATAAGCTTTGCCAGGTGATAATTTGTAAATACCTATGTCATCACTAGGAGTATTACCTTGAGATGTTACTTGTCCTAAATTATAAATTCCCCTGTTACCAAATCCATTGTTTAAACTATTATGAACAGTGGTCAAGAAGTCACGAACATAATAATGTCCAGACTCATCAAATGTTCTTCTAGCTAATTCATCACCAAGAATGTTATAATCTGTTCCACTATTAATTTCTCTCAGAATACCATTCTGAACTTCAGCCAACTGAACAAAGTTCTGATCATCATAATCATCAGATCCCTTTTTGAAAAGTGTAGCAGAAATTTTGAATCTATCAGCACCTGGTGCTGTATAATTATTAAATCCTTGAGCGTTATCTGTAAGTGTAGGATCTTCATCAGAAGATACAATACTCTCATTAACACTTAGACCAATTCTATAAGTTGGTTTATTATTGTATTGATCAAGAATCAGAATTTGATCAAATACATCTACAAAGTGTCCTCTTAGGAAATATACACCATTACTCAGTGCAAATGCACTACCAATAGCACTAGCATTTACAGTCAATGCCTTAGCAAAACCCTCATTAGCTCCAATGAAGGTAGTTGCAAAAGTGATATTCTCTGTGGTTACGAGAACTTCATCATCAAAGAATGTTTGTGTTGCAGCATCAGTTGTTGACGATTCAAAGTAGTCAACATAGAGAGTATAGTTTCCTCTCTCCGATTCTTCGTTTGTAATATATGAACTTACTCTTCCAGTCACACCCGACTGTTGTCCAACAACCAACTTACCAACAAGTTGATCTAGATATAGAGAAACAGGAATTCCTAGATATTCGGGTTCGATTTGAATAGCATAATAATTGTTTAGATAGGACAATTGTCCTGGAATAACTTTAGCACCTTCCTTAAAGAAATGCTGACCCATATCCTCAACCTGATTCTGAAGAATCGATTGAAGATTGTTCAGTTCTCTAGCTTGAACTGGGTATGCTGGTTTGAATAGAACCTTATAGTAGTTACTTTGCGGATCAAAGTCGTCAAAATAAGGAGCTACATTAAGATTAGTTTCCTGGGGCATGATTTCTTAGAACTGCAAGATAATTTTAACGTCTTCTTTCTGTGATGAAGACCTTGTAACTGAAGGTCTGTTGTCAACGTAAATGATATCACCTGAGAACTTTTGACTCTCTGGATTTGCTAAGCCATTTACGAAATTCTGACCCAGATAGTAGGTACGACTATTTAGAACTGTTGAAACACCTTGGAATGCGGTGTTAATACCCAAACTAACTGATCCACCAGAGATAGAAATACTACCACCACTAGTGATATTTGAGGTAAATTTGTTTGATCTAAATCCATAGACTGGAGATGCATCAAGAGTACCGTCAGAACTGAAACCTGAGTTTGTTCTATCCTGCCAATACTTCAGAACACCAGTAACTTGATCATAGGATACAACTCTACCAACAGCAGTAGATCCAAGACCAACAGTTTGTGTGATGGTCGAGTCAGCTGTAAATACTGCCGAACTATATCCAATACCAGTAAGTCTCAGTGCATAAAGCGCACTAGCCTTATCAAGTGTTAGGATTGAAGATGAGTTATATGATGTTGGATTTTCAATCATTCCAACACGAGCAAACTGGTTACCAGTGATGAAATCAGGGTTCTCAGCATCGTTCTCAAATCTAGCGTATGTGAGTACATTATACGCACCTAACTCACGATAGATATCGGATCCATGACCACCGGCCGGAGGAACAATTACATTGAATATTGGTGAAGTTGTTCCAGTAGGAACATTGCCTGCTATCAGATCAACAGTTCCGTATGAATATCCTTCTCCACCTTTTGAGACGGTGATAGTTTCAACTTTAGAATCATTATTAACAACGATGGTTGCTTCTGCACCAAACCCATCACCAAGAATAGGAACTCTTGTATATGTTGAGTTGGCAGTTCCCATACCAACACCACGATTTTTAATCGTTACAACTTTAAGTTGACCACTTGATGATGCGTTCTGTCTTATAGGTGTATCATCTGTATTTGTTTCCCAGTTATTAGGAACAGGAATATAATTAGTTGAATCAAACTTAATAGCTTGACTTGGTTTGATTGTATACAGATACTTCCAGATATAACCATCACCACTGTTACCTGCCTCCCTAGGTTCCAGATCGGTGAACGTTGGTTCATCCAATGAAGGTCCACCCTGGAAGTTATTTTCTGGGGTAGCATTATTGTACAAACAAATATAAACTCTGAAATCAGAGTTCATAACATAGTAGTTTGCTGAGTAGATATCAAACGAACCCGATGGTTGTGATGGGTTATTACGAGTGATATCATTTCTCCACATATCATAAGTGATACCTGAAGCCCATTGAGTTTTTCTTACAACCTGACTGACATCAGAAGAGTTAATCTTCTTCATCGCCAACATTGTATCCCAATAATCATTAGCCTGATCCAAACTATCCTTCGGAGCAGGGGGACTAGTATCCCAATCAGATTGATAATCTTCTGGGTTAGGAAGTCCAATAAATGCATAGTAAGAATTAGAGCTGGTTTGGACACCAGACACAAAATTCTTCGCATTTAAGATACGAAGTTGATCAGTAATTATTGCAGCCATTTTGGAAGGACTTTTTGTTATTTATAGTTGTTTATGCTGTATAATCTCTGTATTTCAGAGGTTCAAATCTGGACACCAATCCACCAGTAGAAATTCCACTAACTCCATCGTTTCCGTAGAAGTTAAAAGTGAGTGGTTCAGTTCTGCCACCGAATTGAATCTTACCCCAACTGTAATTTCCCATCTCAGATTGGGATTCAAAACCGAATGTTCCAGGTTTATCAACATTCACGGTAATTCTTTGAATAGCCGTAACACCGATACCACCGACATTCTGATCTCTTCTTTGTGAAGAGATGACCTTGTATACATTATCAACAGAAGTAGTTCCAATACCAACGGTAGATCCTGAACCATCCTGTGAGGCAAATGTATCAGCTATAGAAACATTCGTATTAAAGATAGTTAAGTAATCATTAGTTGAGATAGAACTAATAGTAACACTTGATCCAACATACTCAGCGTCTCTCATAAATGATTGAACTGGAATGTAGAGATCGAAGTAAAGTTGATGTTGAGAACCAGTGGAAGTAGTTCCCAAACCAACGATATTTCCATAATCACCTGTGTAACTATCAACTTCAATTTCCTCTCTTATGAGAGTTGGTTCAGAAACAAGGACCAAAGGAGGATTGGTGTTTGTATAACCAGTTCCAGGATTAGTAATACTTACAACACCAGCACTACCCCCCGACAATGTGAGTGTTCCTGTCGCTCTTGTTCCATCAGAAGGATTAGCAATACTCAGTGTTGGGGCCACAGTGTATCCAGAACCAACATTAGTTACACTGATAGAAACAGTTCCAAGTCCAGAAACAGTAGCTGTAGCAGATGCCGAAACTAAAGTATCCTGAGACAAAATCTTGATCTTGTTCTGGAAATCTCTATCACCGGACTCAGTATAAGTATTAAAGAGAGGTCTTACACTATCAACATAAGCAATTGTTGAAGCCAAACTGATTGGTTGGATTAGGTAAGAAGAGGGATAGATGAGAGGTTCGTATTCGACTCTATCTTTTCCAACTTCTTTCCCGTCAATGATCTTGTCGATCTGTTGCTTACACCATGTCAGAGGTCTACTGAGAGTTGTATCATTAGTAACACCAGGACCATTATAGGTAGTGGTTTGAACACTATCAATAGTATTAATACCGACAACAGTTCTCACATCTTCATCCAATGCAGTACCCTGTCCCTGTTCTGGGTTGTTGTTAATATCTAATGTATCACCAGTTTTAACTGTTTCCAGAATATCAGTGAATACAACATCAACATCTCCACTACCCTTATAGAATAGTACCTTTGAACTATCACCAGGTTCTGGTGGTTCAACGAACTGAACTGTGCCACCACCAGTGAAGTTATATGCAACTTCAGGTTGTTGAAGGATATCATTGATGAAGATCAACAGTGTTTTGTCAACTTCAATAGGTGATCCAGGTGCTGATTGAATTGAAAGTGCAACATCATTAACTGATAATCTAAAACTTCTACTTAAACCATCAAACTGAGAATCAAAGTTATCGAGAACCTGAAGTTGTCCAATAGAGAAACCATTAAAATCATCTTGATAGATTTCATCAACAGTAATCTGGAACTCACTCAAAGTTCCACTAGTAGGAATACCAGTTGCTCCACCAACAGGAACAGTTAGAATCTCACCATTACCATAAGCGAAACCTTCCTGTTTTAATTGATAATCAATAACACTACCACCAGCTCCAACTTGAATATCAATGGTTGCAGATTGACCGATACCCTGCACAGAACTTCCACTATAGATCAGAGGAATATTTGTATATGAAACAGGATCATCAATTACGAGTTTGGGTAAGTTAGTTGAGGTGTAACCAGATCCAGGGTTAGTAACTGTGACGCCGGTAACATTGCCACCAGATACAGTAGCTTTACCAATGATTTGAATATTAGGAGTTCCGATACTGGAAGTTTGAACACCAACAAATACTGTTCCCAGTCCTGATCTATAACCAGATCCAGAGTTACCAATACTTACAGAGGTAATTGTTCCAGCTGTAGATACAATAACTGTACCGCCAGCCCCAATCAGAGGTTGATATCCACCACCTTCTGTAGATCCAATAGAAACAATAAAACCACCAATAGGAAGATTACTTCTATTAGGATCATAACCAAAAGCTGCTCCACTTTCTTCAAATCTGATTGAAGAAATACCAGAGGCAGTTTCAGAAAGATCATAGGTTCCTTGATTTGCCTGAGCACCTTGTGGTTCCTGGAAGATATTGTTGATCAGGATAATAGCGTTATCTGTTGAGAACCCTGTAGTATTTTGACCTTCACTAGTAAGTCTAAACTCACTTCTAAGACCTGTGAAGTTATTTGATACATCATCAAATACATGATTAGCAAAATATGTCTCTCTGTTAGTGTTAACAGGAGCCGTTCTCATAAAGGTTCTACCTTGGAAAGTAGAATGTGTAGTCAAACCAGTGTAATCTCTTTCAGAAGGAGAACCTGACGTAGTTGAGAGTGGGATAGCTCCATATGGTGGAGAGACGAAGTTCAGAGTACTTCCAACAATATTATAAGTACCACTCATTTTAGTAATGGTAGATCCAACACCATGAGGTTGTAAGTTTGTTCCAAGTTGTCCTCTCTGGACAGTCAGATTTCCAACTCCAGCAACACCAACAGAGACAACACGCATCACCTCAGCACCAATCTTAATCAGATCAGCTGCAGCAATGGATGTGATACCAGTGGTTGGGAATATAGAATCAAATATAATATTATCATTGAGAGACGTTACAATTTGTGTTTCGGATAGAGGTGCTTGGATCATGTTATCAACAGCGATCAAAGCCTTAGAGTTCTGTTTCTTAGCTGTGATGTTGTGGGAGGTTCCAATACCAACTGAAGTAAATTTAAATACCTCTGGATTTAATCTCAGTGCCTTTTCCGCACTTTCCGCAAATCTAACACTACCATCTCCAATCTTAACAACAAACAAATCTTTAGGAAGTTTGTTAGTAACACCAATACCAGCAACATTGGTGGCTGCAATTCCAATAGCCTGCTCTGTTTGATTGCCAGCATAAGAGTAAGTTACATTCTCACCAGTAACAAAGAAGTGTTCTTTGAGGAATAGAGTGTTGTTGTTAAAATCAAATGTTGTTGCAGTATTTCCAGCAAATTGTCTCTGGAAGATTGGAAGACCATCATGTTTTAGATCAAATGCAGTTTTCAGATCAAGTTTAGTACCTCTATACAATCCTGTATCTGATTTAATATCAACATTGTTCAGATCCAAATTGGTTGGAGCACTTATATCAGCGTCATAAATCTTTTGTTCAATACCAAATGTTCTGACTTGAACAGCTGTGCTTGCGTTAGGTTTATAAGTTAGATTTCTATACTTACCAGTTGTTGTGAATCCGATCTGACCAATACTATTACCAGTGCGGATGTTTGCAAACTCTACAAAACCTTCATTCGATTCAGAAGCGATAACACAAACTTCAAACATCTCATACTGAGAGTTAGTTGTATCTTTAACAGATACAATATAGTAACCAGTTGAATATGGTTCCTCAAACTGAAGGATTGTGTTAGCTGATGGTGACCCAGAGGATGCAATATTCTTAAATCCAGAGTTTAATCTGGATTCTTGGAATGTTAGTGAAGAGATACCAGTTGCAGAATCAGATATGGCTACAATAGAAGTATTTGTTGTAACTGCTGTTCCGACACTTGGTGTATATTCGAGAATAATATTACCACCAGACAATCTAGATCCAAAAGTGCCAAATCCAGTAGATGAGTATGAACCAGGTTTGGTTTGCATCTCACCATATTCCACCATATGAACATCAGTTCCATCGTG
>JGI24006J15134_10000865_pt1 | contig 17778 bp, 24 predicted proteins | sample LinPmetageLP53_FD_15134 | JGI IMG/M metagenome (IMG submission 15134)
ACGACATCGTATGTTTTACAAGAACGACCTTGACTAGATTAACGCCATAGTAGGCGAATACGTTCTTTTACTGAAACGACTCAGGCTAAATATCGTTTTAGCGGACGAAGTTAATACTATCGTATCACAGTTTTACCCAAAATCACCACGCATTCGCTTTAAGGTGTCGTCAGGCAATGCCCCAAACTCATCATCAGAAAGAACATTTATATCTGCCATTTTACCTTTACGGTTAGCAGTACCCTCTCCTTTCATTTTTGGGGGTTGTGATTTAGAAGCATCTAGCTTCTTTCTTACTGTTGTAGTTTTTCTTTTTTGTACAACGGCATCGTTTTGTTTTTTAGTTTGTACAGCAGCTACATCTTCCGAACCTTGTAGAAGTTCAGGGTGTTTAGCCGCAAGGGTGTACTCAGTAGCTTTTGCTAAAGAGTCCGCAGGTTCATACCCTTGTACTATAAAAGCATCTCTTAGTTCAGAAACTTCCCTAGTTAAGTCTTCATTAAACTCGGGACTAGTCTCATTAAGCATAGGAAATGTTTCCGCAATCTCTATAGCTTTAGCTTGTAGTTCTTGCGCTGCTCTATCTTGTTGGACTGTTTGGCCCATTTGACTTTGCATTTCAAACATTAGTTGTTCTTTTTCGGCAGCTCTCATTTCAGTTCTTAACTGAACGGCCCTAGAAGATTCTCCATCTAATATAAGCTGTTGATACTCTTGTTCTTTGATATCAAAATCATATTGCGGAGCTGCTGCTTGGGTCTCAGCTTGCTTTTGCTCAATGTCATCAAGTTGCTTTTGCATTTTTTTGTTCTTTGCTAATACTTCATCTAGCCTAGACTTAGGGACCATAGGAGATTTTCCAGGAACTTTAGGTTCTTCTATCTCTTCTTCAACTATGTCTGTGATTTCTTCTTCGATTTCTTCTTCAAGTTCTCCTGGTACTTCAACCTCATCTTGATCCTCTGAGTCTTCAATATTCTCGGCATCTTCCTCCTCCTCTAATTCAGAAGTTATTTCTTCTTCCTCTACCACCTCTTCAGAAGGAAATTCTACTTCTTCCTCTTCTTCGGGTGCTTCTTCTACAACATCTTCTGTAGGAGTTTCATCTTCAAAATTAAGATCTACTGCGAAAGGTTTTACCTCCTCCTCAGTTCTTACATCTGCTCCTGGCATACTATCTAGTACTATATCGTTTTTATCCTCAGCCATTTTTACCTCCTGTAGGTTTCATTGCAGCAACGGCTATTTTTGATGCTGCTGTGGTTTCACTCTGACCAGATCTAACGCTGTTGGTCATCTGCGATAACCTTTCACGTAGTTCTAATTCTTCCCTCTTAATTTGTAGCTTGCCTTGCATGTCAGCTACTCTTAGTTGAGGGTCAATTTCTGCAGTGCCTTGTGCTTTAGCCATATTAAGCTCTGCTTCGGACTGCAATCTTTGAACTTCTGCTTCCATCTTAGCAATTTCAAGCTGTGTTTGCCTAATTTGCGTCTCAGCTTGGAACTGCATGAGTTGAGCTTCCTGCTCAGATGGTGGGTTTGTACCCTGTTGTTCACGTATTCTTTGAGCAATTTCGCCCTTACGCGCAAGGTGTGAGTACTCTACAATTAAATCATCTGGTATTGGTACTCCAACTTGGCGGAGCGCAATAGCTTCTGCAAATTGAATTTCTTCAAAGTTATCTCTTGCTGGAGCTGTTCCGACTATAACGTCGTACTCTCCTAAAGTTAAATCATTAATAATCATGCCTTCTGGAGTAATTTCATTTACTTTCATAGGCATTCTGCGTTTAAGCGGGTCCGTTTCGTCTGTTATTTGTATTAGACGCTCTTCTGTATAATAAGCCTGTACTAAGTTTAGTACTTTTTCCGCTAAATATTGTCTAGTTTTAGTTAAATTATCTAATGGGACCTGAATCATCATAGCCCCACGGTTCTGTTTAGCTTGAATAGCCACACCAGACACTTCTGGACTATCAGTTCCTAGCATTGCATCACTAATACCACTAATAGTTTTAATGTTAATAGCAGCTTTTTGGCTAATTCTGTCTAATCCAGTAGGTATCTGATTAGGAGGAATCTTAGCGGGGGGACTAGATCCTCTATTAAACTCTAGTACAAGACCCGTTTCGGCACCGTGTTCTTCGAGATCATCTGCAGTCATTCCGTTTAAAGACCCAGTTTCTACTATCCAACCACTATTGGCTGTGGTGTTTACTATATGTAACTCTTGAGAGGATATTTTATTAAGCTGTTCTTGTGGCGAGATAAGATTTCGCACCATACCGAACGGGCGTCCCCTTCTCCAGTAAGGAAAATAGGGTACTAGAGTAAAAGTGTCATACGGAGACCACTCATCATGCAGTACAACTAGGTCTGCAGTAGTAGTCCAACGTACTTTTTTCATGTGTTTAGTTAAAATCTCTAATCCGAACTGGTCTGCGAAGTTTTCTCGCTTCTTTTTACTCCAGTTGTAAGGAATTTCGCGCATATCTCCTGTTACAGAGTCTACATAGTACATACATTCCTTTAATTGGTAGTATTGACGCTCAATAACGCGTATTGAACGTAAAGTTCTGTTTTCTTCAGGGTTTGTAGTGTTACCTTGGTTGTATTCTACGCTTGCAGCGGTGTCTCCATAGCGCTGTTCTTCGTATTCAACAGAATCTGTACCTAATTGAGAGCCTTGTTCGACTGTAATACGCAATTTATCGGCTTTATCTTGCCCATATTGCTCTTCAATCTCGTCTAAAGTCATCCATTTAGACTCAAAAATCTCATTCCACGTTCTTGGGTCATATTCTTTAGCGTCTGGGTCAATAAGTATATCCAAGGGGTCTTTAGGGGTGACTCTAACTTCCCCTTGGATATGGTCATCGAAGTCTATTCGTACATCAAACCACCCGCGATCCTGTATAAGGCCATCAGAAAACACTTGGCTTTCGATCCAGTCCATTTTATTGTTGTCAGAAATCTGCATAAACAGCTTAGTTAGTACATCAGCTATTTCTTGTTGTCCTCTACCGCGTGGTTTAAACGCAATGTCCATTCTTCGAGTAGTTTGTTCCCCAAGAACAGCATTAATAGTAGGTAAAATTGTGTTAATTGTTAAAGCAGGGCGTCCTTGGTCATCTAGTGCCGCCATATCTGCTGGATCCCATTGATGTCCACGGTAAAACGCATCACATTGTTGGGCAATATCTATATAATCTTCGTGCCCATTGTCCCGCGCACGCGTATAACAGTTCCACTGGCTTTTTGCCAGCTCGTGTTGCTCTGCCTTAGAGAGCTTTTTATCTTTTTTACCGTATGCCATTATGCGTTCATTGCCGTTTTCTTATTGTCACCTTTCGCTATATCGCGTAACTTATCCTTCCAAGAAGGGACATGTTCTATAGGTTCAAAATACGTAGCGAACTCCGTCATCATCAAACCTATCCATGCTAAAGCATCCACTTGGTCATCATGTACACCGTTTGGAAAACGCAATAGTTCTGCAACTAATGGGCCAACCCAAACAGGGTCTCTTGGAAAGTATACCATGCCTTGTTGCATTCTACCTTGAATTGCTCTTGCTCTAGCTTCTTTGTCTCTTCTTCCTGTTTTTAAGTCACGAAAATACGCCTCGTGTAAATTTCTCTCTCTAACTCTTTTTTGTAGGAACGGACCAATAGCCATTTCTATATGGCCTTTTTCTATACCTACAACTCCAGGTCTCCAGGTCTCGTACAAGTCCAGTATTTGTTCTACTAACTCGAAGCCGTCCCATCGTCCTCTTACGCAGTCTACCACAAATAATTTATCATACTCATCTACGCCTACAACTAGACCTACGGAGTAATCGTTCCGTTCTCTTTGTCCAATCGCCAAGTCCCACGCGCAGTAGTACTTTAGCCTGTCATAATCTAAATCAGGTTCATCATAATAGTTAATCATCTCTCTATTAAAGTAATCACCTTCATCCGCAACTGGATTCTGTTGATATAGAGCTGACCAATCTCTAGGTCCAATAGCTCGTTGTATTTTTTCTAGAGAAGGCACGTCATATCTTTCTGGATGTAGAGCTTCGCCTAAGTCTCTGTATTCTTCGTCTTGTTCTGCTAACGCAGGATATTTAACTACTTCCCATTCATCTGCGCCGTTGTTCGCAGCTTGTAATAATCTTCCTGCTAAATCGTCATCGTGCCATCTTGTTAAAATAACAAGTATTCCGCCTCCAGGAGCAAGACGTGTGTAAGCCGTTGATGTGTACCAATCCCAAACTGATTCACGGCTGTANTCTGATTCGGCATCATCTCTGTTTTTAACCGGGTCATCAATTACTAATACGTGCGCACCTTTACCTGTAATACCACCACCAACACCGGCAGCTACATAACCACCACCTTTAGTAGTTAACCAGGACTCTACAGACTGAGATGTTGGATCTAGGATTGCGCCGTTAAATATATTTTTATAGTTTGGCTCTCTTAATTGATGTCGGACTTTTCTAGAAAAGGACATGGCCAAAGAGCCTGAGTACGAACAACTAATAAACTCGTGTTCTGGATTTCTTCCTAGATGCCAAGCGGGAAACGCAACACTAGCCAAGGTCGATTTGCCATGTCTAGGGGGCATAAACAACATTAGCCTTGGTGATTTTTTATCTGCTACGTCCTGGCTAAATTGTTCTAGCCTTCTACAAATATCTTTATGCACCCAACCAGCTTGGTAGTTAGGATCAAACCGCTCTACAAACGGCAACATGTGTTTACGTGAAAGTGCGCGTAAAGCAAGTTCCCTATGAGCAGCTTCTTCCTGAGAAATTTTCTTAGCTTCTTCTTTGGTAAGTTTTGGCTCAGGGGGTTCTAGCCGTTCCGCTTCCTCAGCTTTACAGTATACACATACGCCGTCGTCGGACGGGAATAGTGTGTCAGGATGTAAGGCCTTACAGACCTCGCATTCTTGTTTGTCTATTTGCATGCGTTAGCATTTACCTTTTTTCTTAGACTTTTTCTTAGTCGACTTCTTTTTCTTTTTAGTTGACCCTTTTGGGTAACTCATTTTTCCGTAGCCCATTATTTCCTCCCTTTCTTTTTAGGTTTCTTCTTCCAACCTCTTTTCATAGCAGCGTATGCTTTCTTAGAAATTGTAGAATTCTTTTTAGAGCGGCTTTTACCCGCTTTTTTTCTTTTATTTATATTTCTTACTAAACTCATGTTAGCACTTCCATCTCCTTCTAGCTTGACGTATTCTGGAATTAGGATCGTTTCTAGTTTTAGCAGAACTTCGTTTAAGCTGTCCTGCAGAACGAGCGCAATACGACTTACGTCTTTTAGCTGCTTTACTGCCTTTCTTAACTTTCCCTGTTACTGCTGTTTTTAATTTTGAACCGGGGTTCGCTTTTCTATAAGCTTTTACCCCCTTCTTAGTCATCCCTGCGCCAGATTTAGTCTTACGATAATTACCACCTTTACCGGTAGTTCTTCGTATTGCTTTCTTCCTCTTTCGCTCGGCCATTATGCTTTAGCTTTCTTTTTAGCGNTCTTNGAAAGATCTTTAAAATGAAAAAGTCTTACGCTTGTTTTAGTATGAGTNTTGTTTGAGTGCAAATGACCATTAGGCATTTTATGAGAGCTACCTTTATGTTCGGTACCATCTCGTTTGTAATGCTTCATTCCTTTAGCCATTACTTACTCTTTTTCTTGGGTGTGTTTACTGGGGTCAAAGTAAACGTCCCTTTATCATTCTGTTTAATGTCCGCGTTCCAAACCTTTCTTCTGTTCTTAGTGGCTTGCGCTTGTTGATGGTACTTAGTCATCTTTACCTCTCTTACCGCTGTTGGGTATTAAATACTGGTTATCAACTCCTGCTATTTTTAAAAGCTCGGAGTCGGGTAGCTTTTCAAGTTGTTCTATAGAATCAACATTGATATTAATCTGGGTTGCATTTTCTGGAGTGAATAGACCGTGAAGCTTGCATAAAGAATCTACTACATTTTTCTCTTCGGTAGATGTTGCTGACTTACGGTGCGCTTCTAAGTACATAGAAGTTGCCTGGTGCTTATCGAACTTTATGTCTTCTTTAAATTCATTACGCAAATGGACCAAGGCTTTTTGCACTACAGGTTTTTTAAAGATCTTGTACACATGTTCTGCGTCNGCGTANCCCGCTGCACGGCCGGCGGCAGCTTTTGTCATTCCACGTAGATGGAATAAGAGCAGGCGTTCTTCTTGTACAGATAGCTCGTTAAGTTTCACGTCCATGTACGGATAGTGAGACTGAAGCTCAGCTCGGTCTGTATCGGATAGTTCTATTTTCTCAAGCACTTTTGACATGTTCCTAACATTATAGTGTCAATATACGTGATTTTGAAAATTTTTACCAAAAAAAGCAACTGTAAAATTTTTTTTGAAAAATATTAAAGACTACCCCTCACTCAATGGCCCCCCTCCCGGTAGTCCGACACCCCCGTTCCCCGATCCCGATTTTGAACATTGGAACCTTGTTTTAACTTTTTGGAACCTTGTCCGGTACCCCTCTTCTAGATCCCATCAACAGTCCAACTGTATTCTTCTTCTAATAACAACACGAGCATAGCTCGTGAATATTGACACTATGTAATTCGTGAATGGTTCATGGATACATAACATATAACAACGCCATAGGAGGTGTAACATGAGTGATGTATTTACTCTTAAGGTCAATCGTCCTTATAAAACTACGGTTGAAGGTACTGAACAAACTAAGAACAGGTGGGTTCAGCTAGGCACTATGACTAAGAACAATGGTTCAGGTCATACAATGCATCTTGACTTACTACCATTAACAATCAATGGCTCAGTAGAAAAGATTCAAGTCTATAAACTAGAGAAGAAGGAGAATAACAATGACGCAATCTAAAGTTAAACAACATCTTAAGAACGCATCTAACATGTCATTCACCGACATCGTATCAGGTTCAACTAAGCTGGTGGGTAAAACCATCAGCCTTGGCTTCAAGACCATAGGCGCTACAGTCTATGTCGGCAACAAAGCACTCGATGCTACATTGCAAGTAGGCAAGGCAGCTTATAACGAATCTAAAAAAGGCTATCAACAAACTGATAACCTCATGTCCCCTAACGACGACGAGCCAAAGAAACCAATGGCAGTCAAACGTGAACCTCAACAAATGGAATTCGACTTCGACATCGAATAACCATCCTACCCCAAAGGGAGTAAAGCTTCGGCTCTGCTCCCTTTCTTCTTAACTTATACAATAACGTGTGCCGTACTACTATCATCAGTATGATGATGGACCGACAATGCAGCGTAATTGTGCCTTGGCAAGCCAACAATGTGTGCTGCCTGTACCGACTGTACCAGGTGTGTACCACCTGTAATCCGACCGACCGGTACAGCTGTAGACGTTGTGCCAGCTAGCCTAGAGTACAATTCCTCTGCGTTGTACCGAATGTACCAGTACTTTCTAGGAGATAACAGTAATCGACCGTGGACCATAGTTATAGATTTTATGTTTAATATCCATAACCAATGGTACATCTGGTACAGATACGCCTCTAAGCCTTACGCCGAGAGGCTTCTGTCCTGTACCACTACTTTTATCGTTCTGGTACAGTTAATCAAAATACCTTGTTATATCAAGCACTTAGCCCTGTACCACTAACAACGGACAGCTGGTACAGCGTCCATCGAAACACGAGCATAGCTCGTGGATATTGTTCATGTGTATTCATTGGGTTTATTGGCTCAGTAGCAAGGCCACTAGACGTAATAACTTTTATCCAAGAGTGTTGACGCGAGCAGCCAATACCCAGTGCTTACATATTATTAATAATAAATGCCAAAGGAGGCACATATGTCTAATGACGATTACTTTGATCCAGACGATCAAGAGATAGGACCAGAATTGGTTCAACCACAATTCACCGAAGAAGCAGCGTTTCGACCTGACACCAACGGTGATCCAGAAGGCTCGGAAGCACGTGCTGAGAAACCAGCAATTGCGCTCCCTGACTTCTTCTTCAAGAGATACAAGCTCGATAACGAAGGTAACCCGACGTTCAACGAGTCTGTAGTTGGTAGCATTATGGCCGTGTTCGACCAGAAAGCTACAACAGCTCTTACATTCAACGGCGACAAAGCCGCTGACGAGGAGATATATTACGACAACCAGGTCAATACCATCGTAGAAGGTATTAGTCAGTTGTTGGAAGTTGACCCTCAATCAACTGGTATCAACATGCTATCGTTGAATACCAGAACATGGGCAGAGTTCATCAGTATTGCTTTTGAATACAGTGACTCTTTGTCCAGCATCAATGCAAATGACGAGATACCTGATTGGCTCATCCAACGAGAAGATAAGATGATGCAGCTAGGTAGAAAAGCTCGTATGTTGCGTGATGCAATAGCCGCCATAGACGACAAGTTCGGACTGAAAAGCACTTCACTAGACCGTGACCGTGTACAGAACGAAGTTGAGCGAAGACTGCAAAGGTTATCTGAATGGAATTTCAGACAACACGCCGATTCGTCAGGTAAAGTTGCAAACACTTACAACAATGCGTCAATACAGCATTGTGAATCTGTCTTTGCTAACGCCTAGTGGCGCTAAACGGTTGCTAGTCACCGTTCAACAAGACTAGCATTCATGAACCATGAATCAACCCCATTAGCTTAACGGCTAGTGGGGTTTTTTTATGCTGCTGGTAGGCTCGCTATCACGCAGGCCGATCCCGCCGACTTGTCGCGTCCAGGAAGAACGCAGTTCTCTCTGTCCGCTCTAACCTCCGGCTGACAATACGGCCCGGATCCGCTCTTAGCGTGACTACGCTCGCCATGTTCCACGTGGAACTTATGTCTTTGCGACAGTAAATGACGCCACGTGAAGTACACTGGTTTATGTGCAAGTTAAGTTATTGCACTTTTTTTAGTAATCACACTATGTGTGGAGGAGTTAAATATGAGTGAGCAAATAGATATAAAAGAAACTACGCAACGTTATTATCGAGCTACGTTTGTACACGCAGCTTGTGTAGACATGCAAATAACTGTTGAGTTCGAAGCACCGTTCCCTAGGGACGAGTCAATTGAGTATAGCCAGTTAGCTTTGCGTTCTTTTTTAGAACAAGTGTCTGCGGGTCACATAAAGATTCGCGACATTGAACCTGTTGAAACATGAACCATGAAACATAAACGAGGAGTAAATTATGCATTCAATTAAACCATCTCATCTAAAGTCTGAGATAAAGCAAAATATGCAAGCGGGCATCAACACCATGATATGGGGTGGTCCCGGCATAGGTAAGTCAGAGATCCCACAACAGATCGCTGATGAAACCAACAAGAAACTACTGGACTTCAGGGCTAACCTGTTTGACCCGGTAGATGTTAGAGGTGTGCCGTACGTAGCACAACTCAAAGAATCTGCAAAAAGATTTACACGTTGGGCTGTGCCTGATGTGTTTCCAATAGCAGACAGAGACGGTACAGAAGGTATTTTTCTTATTGACGAATTACCAACTGCACCACCTGCAACTCAGAACGCGTTCTTACAGTTGTTGATAACCAGGGAAGTCGGTAATTACAAATTACCTGACGGCTGGTCAATCATTGCTGCTGGTAACAGACTTACTGACGCTGCAGCTGTCTATCAAATGCCATCACCTGTTAGAAACAGATTGGCGCACTACGAGCTTTCAGCCGATCTGGATGATTGGTGTGAGTGGGCAGTATCCAATGGAGTGGATACGTCTCTCGTATCGTTCTTACGATACAGACCCAACTTGCTGTTTGATTTCAACGCTGATAACTACGCTTTTCCGACTCCTCGGAGCTGGTCGTTCGTTGACAAACGACTAAAGTTACCGGCCGTGGACGAAGAAACACTGTTCTACGGTGTGTCTTCTCTTGTCGGTGACGGTCCAGCGGGTGAATACGTAGCGTTTAGAGAAATCTATTCAGCTTTGCCTGATATAGATCATCTCATAGACAATCCAGCATCTTACAAGTCAGACGACAGTCCGGCTGTTTTGTATGCTCTATCAGGTGCTCTGGCAGCTCGTGCTTGTCCAGAGAAAATAGAAAACATTGTCAAGGTAATCAAGAAGTTACCTACAGAGTTCCAAGTTATTTCAATTAAACAATCTGTTATTAAAGACAAATCAATTATCACACATGACTCTGTGGATAAATGGTTGTCTCATAACTCATCTGTAATTTTATAGGAGGTATATATGAGTACAGTAAGAATGTCTGAGTATTTGCGACGTGACATCGTCAAAAAATTCGAAGACTCACATCAAACATCTAACCCAAAAATGGAGCTAGATGAAACACGTGGCGATGCTATCTACAACAGGTACATTGGCCCTAAAGTAGAAGCTGCTAAAGAAGCTATGCGTGAGCATCTAGGTGACATTGTTGATCCTGATGCTATGTTCAGTAAAACAAGTCATCTTACTTGTTTAGTTCCTATTAATCATACAAGTACGTCTCATGCGTACGAAGATGAAGAAATGACGTCTGCAACAGAACTAAGCGAAGACTATCGTATGTCAGTACCACTATCTACAGAACGTGCTGTGCCTATGGGTGTTTCTACTAGTAGTTACAGTTCATCTATGGAGCATCTTCAATATGTTTTCAATAGATACGAAGACGCAGATCTTAATTACTTATGTGAATGCGTAGAGTACAACAGCAAAATAGCGTCACAACGTGACATAGCGAGTCACAAAGTAAACATGTTGTTGCTTAAATTTACTACGTTGAATCAAGCTATCAAAGCTTGGCCTGCATTGTCTAAATTAGTAGAACCAGAAAAGCTTGCTAAAGTTCATGAGAAACAACAGCGCAAGCGTAAACAAGAACAGCAGAAAGAAATGGCTGACCAGGTTGTTGTTGACAACGACTTAAACAAAACCATTCTGACTGCGTCACTCATAGGAGATGAGTAATATGCAAGAGTATACAAAAGCTAGATCTCAGTTAATTCTTAGTAGCCCGTTTTTCGGGACGTTAGCTTTACGTCTAACACCTATAGAAGATGACACTATAGATACAGCAGCTACTAACGGTGAGTTTATTAAGTTCAACCCTAAGTGGTTTTTAAAATTACGTGAACACGAACGTGTTGGTCTTATTGCACACGAGGTTATGCATGTAGCTCTTATGCACATGCTACGTCGTGATCATCGTGACGCACACAAATGGAATATAGCTGCAGACTATGTAATCAATCTTGCTCTCAAGAAAAGTAATTTCATACTTCCGCATACCGAACTCTTGGATGACAAGTACGACGGTATGTCTACAGAAGAAGTATACAATTTGCTGCCTGACGATTTAGAAGACGGCAATAGTTCGTTCAGAGTTATACTTCTGGACGGAGACGATCCCGGTGGGTGTGGTGGAGTTATGGACCACCCATCTGTCGGTGATGGTTCAGCGTCAGGTAAGTTCGAGGCTGACATAGAAGTTGCTGTTCAACAAGCAGCAGAAGCTGCTAAAGCAATGGGTAAGTTACCAGGTCATTTACAACAGCTTATAGAAAAAGCACTAGCACCCAAAGTTGATTGGAAAATGACGTTAGCTAGGTTCTTACGTTCCAACAATAAATCAGACTTTACATGGATACGACCTAATCGTAGGTTCATTGCACAAGGTATGTACTTACCGTCATTGCATACTCCATGTTTAGAAGAAATCGCAGTTGCTGTAGATACTTCTGGCTCAATCAGTAATGCAGAGCTAGAACAGTTTACAGGCGAGATCACTTCAATACTTCATGACACTAATCCTGAACGTATCCATTTCTTACAATGTGATACCGAAGTACGTGCCGATGAAGAATACACTAGAGAAAATCTACCGCTTAAGGTTACTTACGAGGGTAGAGGTGGTACTTGCTTTAGTCCAGTAATTGATTACATCAATGAAAAACACCCAGCAGTATCTGCTCTTGTGTATTTAACAGACTTGGAGTCAAACGACTTCGGAAATCAACCACCATACCCAGTTTTATGGGTAACAACTAATGCTGAGGAGGCACCCTATGGTGAAATCATCAAAATTTAAAGAATTCTTAGGTGAATACAAACAATCTATTCTTATAGGTTCTAGTATTCTTCTAGGTTTAGTTGCACTTGCATCAACAATGCATCATGTCATTACACTGACATCTGTGTTGTTTCTTGTAGGTGTGTGTATGTATCTACTATATAGGAGTAAATAATGAACGTAGTGTCATCAGTTACCACAGTTTTGTGGATATTAATCGAAGCCATACAATTTGCTTATATGGCTTACCTTATGTGGAGGGAAAGAAATAATGTTGCTAATAGGAATTATGAGCGCATTAGGTCTACTTTTGCTAGCGCTTAAAGCTGGCGGACGTAAAGCAATCGGTCATGACATCTTCGTTGATGTCATGATCACTGTGACTCTAATGGTCTGCTTTTATGGAACGTTCAGCGGTATGGCCGCTGCTATGGTAGGTGGTTTATGTGCATCTATTGTTTTGTTTGTAATGAAGAAAACAATGACACATCAAAAACTTGCTGTAGAAAAAAAGAAAATAAAAATATTTGGGATTGATACTTCGGGTCCAAGTCTCAAATGGAAACAACATGACCCGGACTGGAGGTAATTATGGGATTTGATGTATATGGTAAAAATCCAAATCTTACATACGACAGGCCAGAAATGCCTGATTTTAATGGGCTGTCTGACGAAGATAGACAAAGCTATTTTGATAGCATATCTAAATTTGAAGATGATCACCCAGGTTATTATTTTCGTAACAATGTTTGGTGGTGGAGACCTTTATGGTCGTACGTGTGTGATTACGTAGCCCCAGATATATTGTCTGAAGAAGACAAGGAGAGAGGTACTTACAATGACCACCATCATATTACTGCTATTAAAGCTAATTACATCGCAGAAAAAATAGAAGAAAACCATGCAAGCGGTAAGCTTCAAGAGTTTGCTGATTGGTATCAAGTTAGTTTAGATAACTTACCTAAAGAAAAATGTGATATATGTGATGGCTCTGGCGTACGTGATGACAAGTATGTCAAAGGTAAATGTAATGCCTGTGAAGACGGTATGAAAGACAGTTTTGCTAAAAGTTATCCATTTGATATGGACAATGTCGTAGAATTTGGTAAATTCTGTAAAGCATCTGGAGGATTTGAAATAGGATGAGTGGAATAAAAGAAAAAAACAAACAACTTCAAAGTCTTATTGAAGAGAAACTTAAGGCTAACGGTGTATCTGAAGCGTGGATGCAAGACCATCTAGTTATAGACACCGACATGACCATGGACAATGACGAAGATTACTGCGAACATTGCGGTGCACATTTAGAAGATTGCACTGGCTACAAGTGTTGGAAGCGGTGAATATTAAGTTAAATGAGGTAACCGTTTACCAAACTTATAAGGAAAACGGGGAAGAAGGCCAACAACGCGTTTATGTTTATGCAAATGGAGAGAAAATAAACGAACATTTGGTAGACAGCCTAGAAGACGCAATGCGAATTAAAGAAAATTATGAGTCTAGTTTAAATACTATTTTTAATTTTTCATACAATATAATCAGCTATTGAGTTTGATGTTATTAGGGGTGTTGCCTCCACATATTACCACCTATAACATCGACCCTTGGGGGACAGCCAAAGTTTATGCTTTGGTTGCTCCCCCGTTTATTAGGGGTACACTGTAGTATGCCTAAAGAAATAATCATAAAATTCAGCGATGATGACGCTGACGAATTAATCGAGCTTCTTCGGGACCTCTTGGATCGAACTAACACTAACAGTTACGACGAACAAGATGGTCCCGAGGGAGACCAAGACGACCAGTAACGACCGCGTAAAGTTAGCTGCAGCGCATCGGTGATTTAGAGTTAAAAACTTATCACTTCGCCAGACACACGGCCGTCTTGGTAACCTTATATATTATCAATAACTAGGAGAGTTATATGAAAACAAATATATCTATTGAACTAGATGATTCTCAAAGAGATCACCTTAGTAATATATTTTACAACAAAAAATCAACTAAATTAATTAGTCGTAAAGAACTAAATGATTTAGTACAAATTATGATTGCAGATCTACTTGATCAAGACATAGGCAACTTTAAAGAAGTTACAGATGTTATTGCACAAGAAGGTGCCAGTTATAAATTTAATAGCATACGAGTAACTAAAGAAGAATGGGACGAAGGAATCCATGTATGGCTAGCCAAACGGAAACAAGACCAATAACTTTTGTAGATTACAATTTTATATTGCGTACAGACCAAGACATAGAATTTGATAAAGAACTTAACATTGAGAGCTTAAGCTTACAGGTTGGAGATGTGCTTACAGTACACGAGTTACCTGGGACAAAAAGCATGGTGTTAAAAAAAAGGAGCTACCGTTCGAGAAACGATAACCCCTTTTAGGTTTCCTTGATGCTGAAGAGGGATCAAAGGAAAATCATGGAAGCTAGTATTTTACGATACTGTTACCCATAATTCAATGTCACCAGTACCGCCGCCACCAGGAGCAACTTGAGCTAAGACATCAATTGTGTCGTCAGCTGCGTAAGTTTTTGGTGCGGTGTTAGCATCTAGTGTATCTGTACCACCAGCTTGACCGATTGTTGATCCGTCAATGTAGTAGTCAGCATCTGTAGCATCACCAACGTCAAGCACAAGTGCAGTACCTGTGTCTAAGTCGCCAGTTTTGATTACAACGTTATGAACCGTTTCGCCAGCAAACACGTCTACCATTTGAATTACATCATTTAATGCAATTGCAGTTGTAGCCGTAAATTTAGCGTATCTAACGCCAAGATTTCCGTCTGGGAAAGGTTTAAAAGATTGATTTCCTTCTACAGGACCTGATTTATATGTTGCCATTATTACCACCTATTTAGTTTAAGTTTAAAGTTCAGCACTTTTTTGTGCTACCATATTTGAACATAAGCGGTTTTTCCGAAAAGTCAAGCCAANATAAGGAGTATTGATGGCGACCTATGTTTACGTTAAGCGTAACAACAANCACCCGTATACGTATCACGACGTAGATGCCCCCCATATAGAATTCAAGTATGTACCTATGGGTACAGCTTTTAACATGGTTCACAGTAAGCGAATCGGTTGGGAGCGAGCTAAAAAAGGAGACTATGAACACTGGTATAAACTAACCAAGAAGAAAAAAACATGAACAAATTATATTTAGATTTTGAAACATTTTATGACGTAGGCTATTCGCTTACAAAGATGACCACAGCAGAGTATGTACACTCCCCAGAGTTTAAGGTGTGGGGTGTAGGCGTTAAATGGAACGAAGATGGCGAAACTGAATGGTATAACGAAGACGAAATACCAGAGCTATTTGCACAATACAATTGGGAGGATCTCGCGGTTGTATGTCACAACACATTGTTTGACGCTTATATACTTACACAAATTTACCAAGTATATCCAAAATACTACTACGATACCGCTGCTATGAGCCGTGGGTTGTATCCAAACGAGTCTGCATCTCTTAAAAATGTAGCTGAACGTTTATTTCCAGATGACAAGTCTATGCGTAAAGGAGAAGAACTTGTCAATGCTAAAGGTATACGTGACCTTGACCCTCACTTAGAAACCACAATTGCTGGTTATTGCATACAAGATGTAGATCTAACGTACGAAATCTTTGAGAAGATGGCCATTGGGTATCCACAAAGTGAACTTGACCTGATTGATCTGACAGTTCGTATGTTTGTAGAGCCTAAAATTACACTCGACCGTGAACTTGTGATACAGCACAAAGAACAGATAGCTACTGAAACAGCACAACGCATAGCTAATAGCGGCACAACGCGTGAGATACTAGCTTCTCAACCAAAGTTTGCTGCACACATAGAGTCCCTGGGTATAACTGTACCAACTAAGAAAAGCCCACGCACAGGTGAAATGATACCAGCGTTCAGTAAATCTGATGCTGCGTACATTCAAATGCAGGCTATGTATCCTGAGTACAAACATATCTGGGATGCACGTGAGGCTGTTAAGTCTCGTATAGAAGAAACTAGAGCTGAACGATTTTTGTCTGCAGTTAACCCAGACGGTAGTTTCTCAGTTCCATTACGTTATTACGCGGCCCACACGGGTAGGTTTGGTGGCTCAGAAAAAATAAACTTACAAAACTTGCCACGTGGATCTAAGTTACGTAGTGCACTTACAGCTCCCGACGGTAACTATTTGTACGTAGCTGACTTGTCAAACATCGAAGCAAGAATGCTTGCGTGGTTAGCTAACGAAGAACCATTACTAGAAGCTTTCGCAGCAGGCGAAGATGTGTACAGTATTTTTGCTTCTGAGATATATGGTAGATCTATTACCAAAGCTAACAAACTAGAAAGATATGTAGGTAAAACAGCTATTTTAGGTTTAGGTTATGGTATGGGTGCAGAACGATATCAAGCAACACTTACTCAAGGATCACCATCTGTAGATGTAACATTAGCTACAGCTCAAGGTATTGTTTCTCAATACCGAGGTATGTATCCAAGCATCCCCAGGTTATGGAATGTATGTAAAANTTTCTTATACGGTATGATTGATCGTGCNCAGTACGGTAATACGTACGGACCTTTAGTTGTAGCAAACAACGCTATACAGTTACCTAACAAAATGTTCTTAAAGTATCCGCACTTACAGTACGCAGCTGGAGAGTTTTTGTACCATTCTAGCTTTAACAAAGCTCCTATACGTACTCATGGGCCTAGACTTTGTGAGAATATAGTTCAGGCATTAGCTCGTATAGTTATTACAAATCAAATGCTTACAATCAAAAAAGAATTACCAGAACTGGACGTTGTACTTACAGTTCATGACGAAATTATATGCTCAGGGTCTAAAGAAAACGCAGAAGTGACGTTAGACAAAATTATGGCTATAATGAAAAGTCCACCAGAATGGTGTGAAAAGTTACCGTTGGATGCTGAAGGAGGTTATAGCGAAGTCTATGACAAATAAATGAGCAATCTTATACTAACGAGAAAGAAACAGGAGTGCATAGTTATCTATGATAAAGACGCACCAGACGTTATCTTGTGTGAGATTGTTATTACCTCTCTTGGTGTCAAACAGGTTAAGTTAGCTTTTGAAGCTGACACTAATATTAGGATCGACCGAAAGGAAGTTTATGAAAAAAACAAATGAAGAGGGAGTTAAATTATGGAAGTTGTTTTTCTTAAGGCTAAACAACGATTAGTCAAAGAGATATCGTTACAAGGTAAAAAACCTTACCCACTAGTAAAGAAATTTACATCACATCACCACAAGTTTGATAAAACAGAAGAAGGATTTCAAGAATTCTTTAGTTTATTAAAACAATATTCAAAACAAGGAGCCGCGTTACACAAAGGCCTTCTTAAACGTAAGTTAAAAAACGAATCAAGAGCAATGCTCACCGACAGAGCTGCTCAAACAGATTTGTTAGTATTAGATTTAGACGGTATTGAATTTCCAATATCATCTACTAAATCAACACTTAGCGAGTTTGATATACAAACTATTGCTGAGCAATTCGTTACCTATATGCCACCTGAGTTTCAAGATGTAAGTTATATTGCACAAGCATCTGCTTCCCTGGGCTTAAAAGGTAACAAAGTTTCTATGCATATATTCTTTTTACTTAAATACCCCGTGTATCCAAAAGTATTAAAAGAATGGTTTAGAACTTTAAATTACGAAATAGATTTTCTTGCTACTCAGTTAACTCTTTCAGCTAACGGTCAAAGTT
>JGI24006J15134_10000871_pt1 | contig 17627 bp, 8 predicted proteins | sample LinPmetageLP53_FD_15134 | JGI IMG/M metagenome (IMG submission 15134)
CATCAACACCTAAAGTTCTACCCATGGATCCAACAAGAGCTTGCGAGCCATCTGATATTTCAGCCGCACCTGTTGTTGCATTGGATCTCATTAAACCACCCCCAATGGCTGGAGTTGTTTCTACTTGACAAATACCATGTCCATAGAATTGTACCCAACCATAAGAATTATCAGTGATGTCATTTACTGTGACACCAACTAATCCTCCAAGTTCTGTAGTATTAGAAGTTAATACATCTGAACCGAGATTAGCAATTAGACCAGCAGTATCTGTTCCTGCAACGATTGCTGCTGCTAGACCACCGTAATCTTCTATAGTAAATGATCCAGTTCCAGAAGAATCTATTGCGGCATGTTCTTTAATTCTGTACCTAAACCCTGAACTTGTTTGTCCAGAAGTGGCAGTAGTTGCATTAAAGTATAAATAGCCATCCTGATATTGGTTTTTTGTAACTGCGGTTCCTCCTACAGTTATTGAAACAGAACTATCGCCTGCTGTACCAGTTGCCGCTACTACTAAATCATCATTGTGATTTGGAACGACTGCTGGTGTTTCTAGTAATTGTCCTGCTATTAGGTCCTCTCCTGCTTTTACATACCTATAATAAGTATCTTCAATTTGCATGATTGCACCTAGTTTGTGTTTTTTAGAAGTAGTGACATCTTTTTCAAAACCCCATCTACCTTGTATTGTTGCTGGAAAACTCATTGTTTTCTCCTTTATTAATTTTTACAGGTTTCGTTATACACCCTGCGATCAATCGATAATGTTTATTCTGAACTCGTCTGATCTTTACGTTCAGATGTTTCTGTAGCTTTAATAGCTTTAGAAACTAAGTCATTAGTTTTGCTTTCAACCTTTGGCTGTGCTTTTGGCGTTGCCTTAGGTTTAGGTTTTTCTTCAGACTTTGGCTGAGCCTGCTCTTTTTTGACAGGCTCAACCTTTTTAGTCTTTTGTATAGACGGATGACTTACTTCTATTGAAGTAGGTTTAGCCAACTCAAAACCTTTATTTAGATATCCTTTAATAGAATCAGCATCTCCTGGCATATTTGGGTAGGGTTCCCACACCATTTCTCCATCAATTTTTGATTCTTTCCATATAGTTATTTTTGGTCTACCACCCATTTCTAGGGGTCGAACAGCATAACCTCTTGTGTTAAGCATATTTTGTAATTGTTTATCTATTGGCATTTATCCTCCTATTATGCAGATGTAGTTACATCACCGATTTCAAATCTCATTGGCGCACCTAAAGTGTCATCCACTTCAAACATACCATAATCTTCAGTAATTACCATTTCAACTGCTCTAAGAGACGCATCTCTTTGTCTCTCAACTCTTCTAGCTTGTGAGGACACATGTCCTAAAGCTCTTTTGTTTGCAATAACACCAATACCAGAAGCTGTTGTACCAACTTTTTCAATGTTTCCATCTTCAAAAAATGGTACTTGATTAATTCTAATACCAGTATAGAAGTTTTGAACTTGAGATTGTTTAAATGCATCAGGTAATTGCGCACCTGCTGTTCCAATCTGAGCTGTGTCTTTTGATAATGTGTAAAGTGCGTTAGGGTGGTGTACTACGAATAGTGGACCACCAAATTTAGCAGCTTTAGCTTTTGCGACACTCGCAGAAGCATTTGCGTAACTTAAATTTGCATTATCTGCACCAAAATCAGTTCCGCCATTTAAAGCTGAAAATAACGCAATTGCGTCTGTATCTTTTTTCCTAGCCATAGCATCACCCATTTGTCGTCCTACGACTCCAAATACGTCTTGGTTAAATTGTCTTGCAAGTTTATCTGTAATGATAACTTTTAAACCAACTTCAGCAGTAGTTGCAGAAACAACAGTAGCTTCGATGTCTTCACTATCTGTCATGTCAATTCCATCAGTTAGGTCCAATGCTGTCATTGTTCCTGCTTTTGGAATATCAATCTGCTTCTCACCTTTTCTCAAAGTAAACTTTTCAATTAGGTTCACAACTGGCATGTTGTGTTCTTCTGTATATCTCATTTGAGATATTACAGTTCGCTGTATTGATCCTAAGTTACCAGTATTAGCTGTCTGTGTAGAAGCCATATCTGTATCTCCTTATTTTAAAAATTTATTCCTAATTTTTTGCCAGCTTCCACGAATTGATCCCATGAGACATTCGGGTCGCCGTCATTGTACCGATCAATCAAGTTTTCTGCGTCTGTTGGAGCTACGGTTGAGTCAGCATAATTATTATCAAACTGTTGTGGTTGTGCTGATGGAGATTTTAATCTATTGTTATCCGCAATTACTTGCGCCATCTTATCTAAAGCATCCGCATTTGTTATCCCTAAACTTTGTAGATCGTTAGCTGGTATATTATATTTTCCTGCTATCTCACCTATTAAAGCTTTTCCAGATAATTCTGCATTTACTTTGTTTTGCTCAGCCAACTGTTGTTGAGTGCTTTTAGCTGCCATATCCTTCAGATATAAATTTTTCATCATATCTGCCTGTTGCCTAGCGTAATCACCAGCTTGATTTTCATCCATGCCAAATTGTGTTACAGCTTTTTGCTTTTCCTGTTCTTGGAAAATTGCAACTTCGTTATCCAAACCAGACATTCTAGCTTGATCCTCGGCTTTTTCCCTAGTTGCGCGCTCTGACTGCAATTGTTCTTGAAGTTCACCAATTTGTTTATCAGTCTTAGACTGAAATTTGGAAAACTCGTCAGCAGTAAAAGTTCGCTGTTCAGGCGATTGACCTTGAGGTTGGTCAGCCGCACCAGTTTCAGTTTGTGAATCCGCTCCTTCTTGAGGTTGGTTAGTAGAAGTAATATCTTCTATTCCCTCATCCTCTTTAGGAAGTTGATTCGCTGAATCACCCGATGGGGTCTGTTCAGTTACCATCTCTTATTTCCTTTTTCTAGTTATACGCAATATTTTGCGCTATGTTTATTATTTAGTCAAATATCTATCTTCAGGAATAGCGTCTCTTTGTTCTTTTATGTCGCTAAGCCTTTCTGCCCACCAATCTCTGTACTCAGAGTAGTTATACATGTAGTTGTTTTCAAAAGCTTCATTTTCCCAATCTTTAAAATCTTTTAAATGTAGTACGTCTTGTCGCCCTATGTTTACTTCAACCCAATTCCTTTGTCCTTCGTTATAGCTTGGCATTAACGTATTATCTCTATAATTTATCCAATCTTCTACTAAAAACACACCTGCACTATCATAATATTTTTCCATTTCGTTATAATATTGCGTTAAAGCTTCTGTATTTTCATTTGTTTCAGGCGGAACATAATCTTTCATAGCTAAAACTTGTTCTAGAAAATCTTTACCTGCATAGTGATCTTGTTTTATATTTTTTAATTCGTCTCTAAATTTTTCTAATTTTTTATATTCAGGATTTTGACCTCTATCTTGTATAGATTCTAAATATAATTCAGAACCAAATATTCCTCGATTCTCAACAAAGTTTTCAATAAGATTTATTTGTTTACGTATTGTGTCATTAGCAAGTCTAGCTGTTGATTCACTATATATTGATCCTTTTTTAAGTTCTGATTCAGCTTGTAATTGCTCAAGAGCATAACTTTCCATTTTTCTTTCGTCAAATTCATCTTTTATATTTGGAAAAGTATTAAATATTTGATCTTTTTGTTCTGGAGTTAAATTCATCCATTTATTAGGAAAGCCAGAAATTTGTTCTGGATCAGTTAATTGCCTTTTGTATTGATCAATTGAATATTGCCTTAATCCTTCGTTATTAATAGAACGTAAATTTACAAATACTTGACCAGCTTGACCTGCAACTCCTAATCTTTTTTCAGAAGTAGGTAGATATTTTTGTGTTTTAGGATATTTACTTCCTACTACATTTAATAAACTATTAGCCATCCAAGGCGCACTTAAATCCATAGCTGCTTGAATAGCTTTCATTTCGGGAGTTTCAAATGGTTGCCCAAAAAAAGTTCTTTCTGTTGCTTGCCTAACTGCTGCTGCGGGTCCAACACCTAATCTACTTTGTATTGCTTGATCTGGTTGAAACCATCTAAAAAATGTATCCATTTGACCAACTTGATCCATGTATACTGGTGTGCCATTTCTTCCAAAATCACCAATTATAGGAGACATAAATTTAGAATTATATTGTGGCATAAATCCAAATGTTGCGTCTTCGTCAATGTTTTTTTGTAAAGGATTCATTTGCTCATCTTTCATTATGTAATTTTCTTCAAAATCTTTTAAATCCTTAGGTGCGCCATATTTTGATACCGCCCATCCTGCGTTAATTAAGTTACCCATTATCCAAAATGTAGCAAACCATGAAACATTATATTGACTCCAAAATTGCGCTCTTTTTCTGTTAAAACCTTTTCTTTTTCCTGTTGTTACTTCTAAATTTCTTGCGCCTAATTTAAAAGGTAAAGGCAAATCTTCCATTTGTTTACCTGTCATTTCTGCCCATTGTTCTGGCAATGCTTGACCCTCAATTCTAGAAAATATTAAAGTATTAAAAAATTTCTGTTGTGTTTCACCTTTTATCCATTCTTGAAATAAACCTAAAGTAGAAAACATTCTGTTAGAATATGTTGCTGCCCACGCCGCATGTTGCTCAGGTGTAAAATCAGTATTAACTCTTGATGAGTACGGCAATATATAATATTTTAAACCATATGCTTGTGCATACCTATATGTTCCTTCAAATAAACCATCTTGAAAAAATTGATTTATTTTGCCAAGTTCTTTTAATGCTTTTTTAGGTAAATTAGGATTATTTTTCTTATAAAGAGATAACGATTCTCTTACTGCATTTGTAATTCCTCTATCCCCTGTAAAACCTGAACCTTGTTGCACCAACATTTTAAATGTTACTTTTCCTGCATTTCCTTTAAGTAATGCATTAACTGATTTATCTGAACTTAATTGTTCACTTAATTTTTTTCTCCAAACATCACCTACTACAGGAATATTTGAAAATAAAATATCTGTTGTTAAAGATATTGGCGCTCCTGTAACTCCCCAAATACCTTGTGCTAATCTTTTAGGGTTTTTTAAATTTACAAAATTTGGTATAGGCATACCTTTACTAGACACAGATACAAATGTTTCAAAAACTGATCCTGTAAATCCTGCATTAATAGCTCTATACCACATATCTGTATGTTGATAAGGAGCAAATGCAACTTTTATTTGTTTAGACAACATGTTAATTTGATCTACTTTTTCAATAAAGCCTTCATCACTCCTATTGTATATATTTTCTAAAAATGTTTTTATTTCTTTTGGAACTAAATATTTTCTAGTAAAAGCTACATCTCCTTCTCCTTTTGGAACTACCATACCTTCAAACGCAGGTCCAATTTCAGGAGTACCCCATGACGCCTTTATTTCTTTTTCATTTCCTATTCCATAAAGTTCAACAAGTTCATCAAAAGTTTTTAATAAATTATTTCTATTTAATGTATTCATCATTACTGACACTTCACGATAATTAAGACCGCCTATTCTTCTTTGCGCCATCATTAATGCTGGGTCTGGTGTGCTTGGCAAAAGTCCTTCAAAATTTTTATCAGGATTACCTATTAACATTTCTATAAATGTTTTATTGACTCTGCCCTTTGCAAAGCCAGGTTTTAATCCAAAATTTGTGCTACCTAGACTTTGATTTGGTTTTATAGGGTCTCCAGATTTAGTTTGCCATAATCTTGGAAAATATTCTGGTATACCCATCATTTTTTCTAAAAATATTTCTGCATTAAAAGATAATCTAGTTTTATCTAAATCACCAACATCTATAGCTCTAAAAGTGTCTCCTAAAAAAGTTAAAGTTTCATATTCTTCATCTAATCTAAGCATTAACACTTGATCGTACATTTCTTTTTTCCAGTTATCAGTTAAAGACGCTCTAGCTTCTTTTCTGCTTACAGGAGTTTTAATACCATATGTTTTTCCTGATTCTTGAAAAATAACCATATCTTTAGTTATAAATTTTGGATTAGTTATTAATATTTCTCCATGTAAAGCAGCAAATAAATCTAAAGTATCATTTGTAGTTCCCCATTCGCTAAAATTATTTGTTAAATTTTCAATTTTAATTTTATATTTATCATATATTTCTTTGTGAGTTTCTTTTGTCCATTTTTCTACAATATTTTTATTATATTGCCTAGCACCTTCTACCTGTCGTAACAAAGCTCTTTGTGTAGTTTCTTCATCCATAGGCAATTCGTGGTCATACCATACGCTGTATGGCTCATCACCTTTTTTATGACCTAATAGGTATGGTTCTCCAGGTTTTCTAGGAGATTTACCACTAGGATCTGACATAACTTCTTTTACGTGTTCTGACACTTCTTCTAGTTTTTGTATTTTTCTAACATGTTTTGCGTCTATTTCGTTTGCTATCAATTTTGAACCATTGTTTAAATTAGGTATAAGTTCTTTTTCTATTTTACTAAAACCTTCTTTTGGCATGTGTTTATTAATTTTATATATAAATTTTTTAACTTCAGGCGACAACCCTGTGTTTTCAGTAACAAACACTCCAAACAATTTTTTAAACACAATAATAAGTTGTTCAAACATTCTTACAATTGCATTTTTATTAACATCTTTCCAGAATCCTTTATTTGGGTTACCCATATAGTCTGCAAAATCATCAGCAAGTTTTTCATGACTATCTCTAGTCCATTTTCTGTTTTTTACTGAATAAAAATCTAACACTTTATTATATTCATTAGTATCTAAAAATTCTTCTAAAGTAGGTATTATTACATGACCAATTTCGTGAAACATATCTGATGGAGTTGTATATTTCATTGCAGATATAATTATTTGTGAATCTCTTATTAATTTAGTGCTAGCTTTTTGTTGACCTTTTACTTTTCTATATAATTCAAAGTCTGTTATTTCTTCCCAGTCAGTTATAGCTAAAGGTTTACCATTTTTTAAAAAAGTAATTCCGTCTACAAGTTTTTGAGAAGCAGGATCTACTGAAGCTCCTGTTGGTGCAAATGCGTCTTCTATAAGTTGTAATATGTTATCCTCGTTTAAATCATATTTCTTTTTTATAAGATTAATTCCTTCGGCATATATGGCTTGAGTAGGCATAGTATTTGCAACCTTGCCATTATAGGGAGTAAGAGAAAATAAAACATCAATATTTTTTTGAATATGTGAAATTAGATCATCTATTTCATCTCCTTGTCCATAAACAGATTGTTGTCTATATTCTTTTAAAACATCTAAAATTTCTTGATCATCAAGCAATCTTTGTTTTATTTTACCTCTTTGAAATTCTTGTGATTGCATTAATGGAACTTCTGTTAAATCTTCATCAGGATCAACAAAATCATCAGCCTTATTAATAAATGTTATTTGTGGAGCAGAAGGTCCTTTATTATATTTTGTGGTAATAAGATCTATTTTTGCATTTGGATCTACTTTTTCTAACAACTGTTTAATTAGACTTGGTATTGAATTTTTTACTTCAATAACTTCTGAGTCTGCATTTATTTTTTCTGTATCAGCGTTACCCTTTTTTAATATTCTTGAATAATTGTTTTTGTTGTTTTTCCAGTTTGCGCCTTGATTAATGCCTAATAAATATGTTCTAAAATCGTTTGTTACTTTTGTATTAGGTTTTATATTACTAAAAGAAAATGCACCAAAAGTAATACCTTTTTCTCCTTGCTGGCTATTCATTTTCATTTCATTTCTTTTAATAAAATCAGAAACAGTTTTTCCATATGTTTTATTAATTTCATCAAGTGATGCATAAGTATTAAATTTATCTGAAAATTCTTTAAATAAATTTTGATTGCTCAAACCAATATATTCTTTAACTTGTTGTTCAACAAATTCAAAATCTCCACCAAAAACACCATCTTCATCTATATTCATTCCTATTCTTTTTTTAAGTCGCATAAATTTTTGAAATTGCATAAATAAAGCTTCGTTAAATTGCGGATCTCTATGTCTTTCTAATAGTTCAAAATTATCTAAATTACCATGAACTTTTAGGAAATCTTCTATTTCAAATTGATTTTTAGTCATATTATTAGTCCACCATTTCTGAGGACTTTCACCAATGTCAGCAACAGCTTTAAATATATCAAAATTAGGGTTATTCATTTGTTTCCAATAAGTAGATATTTGTGTCCATGTTTCTTTGCTCATTGATGTAGAATTGCTAGCACTATTTATTCCCATTGGAAATACTAAAAATTTATCAACGCCAGTTTTTGCATACATAATTGAAGTAATATCAACTCCATGTAATATATTAGGATCAATAGATTTTAAACTACCATTAAAATCACTACCGCTCATTGTTGAAGTAATAAGATCATCTATAACTAAAGTTTTAGCACTACTATTACCAACAAACTCTTGAACTACCAATTGAGCAACCATTTTATTAATTTGTTCAGGTTCAAACTTTGGAGTTCCTGGAGATAACTTTAATCTATAGTTATTCCACCTTTCGTCTAATAAGAATCCTTGTACATCAAATTTATTTTCATCTGTAAATCCGCCTCTGTTTTCAATCTGAATTAGAAAATCATTCTTTTTTGCAAAATCAAATAAGTCTGTATCAATATATTTTGATGTGTTTTCTTGATTTTGTAGATATCTTAACAAAGCTTCTTTTTGTTCTTGGTTAATTTGACCTATAGGGTCATCAGAAATTTCAATTGGGCGACCTCCTTGACCAGTAACAGGATCTCCACCTATCCAATCATCTTTTGGTCGTAAATATTTATCAATATCGTCAATAGTTTTAAATTTAACATTTGAAGGTTTATAATTTTCTAAAACAAAAGACAAATCCTCTTTCCAAATTCCAATTTGTTCTCTATCAAACAATTTACCTTGTTTGTTAAAATTATTAACATTATCAACCATAGTTAAGAATTCTTTCCATTCTTTTGTCTTACTAAGAGGTATAACGTCTTTATTTCTTGTTAAATAATCATCATGAATTTTTATTTCGCTTACACTAAATACATCGCTTCCATCTGGACTTTTAGCAGTTTTAAATTTTACAGATGCAATACCTGTAGCATCATAACCATTAAATTGATTTGCATACGCAGCATCCCAATTGAATTCACTTCGTAAAAACTTTTGTTTTTGTATTTCTACAAATAAATCTTTTTGATCTAATTCGCTCATAAGACCTTTTTTTGTCAAATCAGTAATACTCAAATTAGGATATTTACTTAACTTATTAATTATATTTTGTTTTAAACCAGAATCTAAAAATTTAAAATCAAGATTTAATGTTTTTTCATCATTTATGTATCCAGCTCTTCCTATTACATTGTATCCAGATTTATTTAATGCTCTTTGTATTTCTAATGAATTTAATGAATCAACATTTGCAGAACTACCATTATCAAGTTTGTTTACAAAAAAATCACCTGCTAAAGCATTTGGTATTAATTTGTGATCTACTTGATTTGCATAAGCTTGAGCATCTTGTGCATTATCAAAGACTCCAACTATTTCTGTTTTCTCTATATTTGTAAGATCAATTAATCTATATTTTTCTTGTCCTGGAACCTGTTCAATTACATACTTTTCTGAAAAATAAAATTTTCTATTTCCAATTACATTCGGTTTAGTAAAGTTATGCAAAACTGAAGTGTTGCCCATATCATCAAGAGCCATTACGTCATTTACACTAATTGTGTAACCCATGTATGAAGTACGCATACTTGCATATATTGTTTCAAATGGAACAGTTTTGTTTTTTGCAATACCTATATATTCATCAAGACCATAAGTTGATAATGCTAATTTGAAAGCATCTTCTGAATTATTTTTATTAAGTTTAAGGTAATTTTTTAATAAACTTTTATATAAAAATTGACCAGTATAGCTTTTTGGAGTTTTTATCATGTTAGTTAAAAAATCTTCTCCAAAATTATCTGTTCCAAAATTGATGATGGAGTTAAATATTTGCGATCTTTTTGCTGGAGGAACTAATGCATAATTTTCTATAGGAATTTGTTCTGATTTAAATCTATCTTGTAGAGTAAGGTCATCAGGATTTTGATTATAATCATAACCATTTTGTTTTATAACTTTAATGTTTTCTTTTATAGCCTCATTTAAAGTAATATTCTTTTTTTGTGTTATTGAAGTAAAATGCAATAGTTTAGCTGCTGCATCATATTGTTGTTTTGTTCCACCTCTAAATGTTGACGTTATATCTTTAAATAATTTACTAATACTATCATTACCTGTAGCTAAATCTTGACTTGCTTTAGGTAATTGCAATTGTATTGGTTTTATATACAATTTACTTAAATCTATATTCTGCCATCTTGCTCCTGGATGTGTGTTCCAATGTATAATATTTTGAAAGTTTCGTGTTACTGTTCTGTATGGATTAGAAAGCCAATTTAACATGTTATTACCTTTTAAATTTGGCAGTCCTTCCCAAAAACCTAATACTGCATCAACCATTTTTTTGTTTATAGGCATCCTTTCATCAATAGTATAAACATATGCAGTATCAACATCTAAATTAGATTCAATACCAAATTTTTTATAATCTATTTTGTCTGGATATACATCCTCAGGAGTAATTTTATATTTTTGTAAATTATATTGAAAATCTTGCACTTGCCCTGATCTTGATCCAAATACAGTTGTAAGATCTTTTAAATGTTTGTTTGTGTATTTTTCTAATAATATTCTATTTAAATTTGTGCTATATTTTGAGTGAATTCCTTGCCCAGTTGCTAACTGGTAAAAAGCTTTTTCATTAAATTTTCTACCTAATTTTGAAAATAACCTACCACCAGCATTGTATAATGCTCCCATTATTCCAGCAGTTAATATACCTTGCCATTCTCCAGGTTCAATATCCATTCCCATAAAATCCCAACCATCAACTGCTGCGGCTAATTTTTGACCTTCTGTAGAATGATGATTTGCTGTACTTAATCTCCACCATTGAAATATTTTTGACATAAAACCATCACCATACATAGCTTTATGAGCGATTAATGCTCTTTCGTATGCTGGATGATCTTTTAATAATTCTGATTGCCAGATACCTGTTGTAAACGGATCTACCCATATATCGTATGTGCCTAAAATTTGCAAAAATCTAACAGAACCTGGTAAGTTTCTAAGTTTTGTTAAAGGTATCTTTTTTGGAAAAAAAGGATTAGCAGGTACAGTTATTTTGCTTGCTTTACGCCCTAGTCCAAACATAAACTTACCTTGATACGTAATTTTTCCTGTAGTTGTATCAACTATCTGTTTTAAACCAACTTTTTTACCAGCTAATCTAGCTATTCCTAAACCACCTGCAATTGAAAAAGGTCCATCTAATATAAAATCTTTTACATCTAATGCTATTTCTGATGGTCGGCGATGACCTTCAATTAGCATTTCTTTTCCTAAACTTTCGCCAGCTAAACTTCCATATTTATTTAAAAAATTACCATGTTTTATTAGACTTTCCTCTAAAGTTTTTTTCCAATCTACTTCTACTTTTCCTTCTACATACCTTCTTTGACTTCTTGATCTGTCTCCTGCAATTTTACTGCCCTCATCAAAATATCTTATTGCAGCTTCATCTGGACTCATACCAATTGTATTTTGTGGTGTTAAAAAAAAATCTTTTAATTTTGTCATTTCCTTTTGTCTATTCTCTGGCAATGCAGAAATTTCATAATCAAATATATCTGCAATATGTCGTGTTGCTTCTAAAGTTGTTTTGTATTCTCTTGGAGTTGCTATTGCTCTTTTTTCTTCAAATTGAGGATCTACGTTCATCCATGCGTTATCTTCCATGGTTGTTTCTGCGGGAGGAATTTGTTGTTCTATTTTGGTAATTCTTTTATTTATATCTTTTGTATCTTGAAGAAAAGGATCTTTGTAATCGCTTTCGCCTATAACTGGTGGTCCACCTTGTCGTTTTGCATAGTTAAGAAACGACTTATCCTCTGGATCTATATCACCTGGATCTGACGGTGGAGTATTATCTTGAAAAAATCTTTTGTTGTTGTTTACCATTATCCATAAAACAATCTTCTAGTTCTAGGTGAAACTCTTTGTCTTCCCATATCTCTAGATCTTTGGGTTGCTTGAGCAAATCTTTGCGTATATGGGAAGTCTTTCAAATATTCTTGAAACTGTAAAGTAGGTTGTTGACCTTGACGTATTCTGCTACCAAGCTCACCATAATAATCCTGTATAGCTTGATTATAAACATCACCAGACGCTTGTCTTTGTACTTGGTTCATGTTTCCTTGCGGTAGGCTACTATAAAATGTTGCTTGTGGATTATTTTCTAAAAATCTATTAAACACACTTCCTGGATCAGTTTCATTCATTGTGTTAAATTGACTTGTAAATTCTTCAAATGTTGCCATTTATTGCCCTCCTGATCCTGCTAAACTCGAACTACGTGCTGTTCCTAGTGGTGGGTTTGTGGTTGTTTTTACGCCAAATGCATTAGCTGTATATTCTAAAAAGGATACTCTGTTTTTATCTGCTTCGGCGCTTGCTCCAGTAACTAACTCTTGATCTGACTTTACAAGATTTGGATTTTCAGCTCTTAATTTATTGGCTGAATCTCTCATCCATGCATCATATAATGAATTTGTGTCTACATTTACAAATTTAGTATAGTTTCCTCCATATTCTTGTGTTGCCATACCTCTAATTAAANTAACTATTTTATTTGCGTTTTCACTTCTGTCGGTAAATGAAGTTGCTATACCTTTTCCGCTTACATTTATCTCCATCNTCTCTTTCTTTTTGATAACCTCTTAACAATGAATTTACTGCATTTTTTTGTTTAANATACATAGATTGTGAAGGATCGTTGCTTAATATTTCAGTTGAAAACTGATCAAATGTTTTGTTTGCTTTAAAATCTTCACCAGTATTTTTTGTGTTAAATCCTTTATCTTTAGATCCTACATGAAAAGCTATATCTTCTGCCATATAAGTTGCTTCTGCTTCATCTTTTAATCCTGCAAAAAATTGACCTATTGGTCCGCTTTGATAAAGAACACTTCTTCCTAACCCTTGATTAGGAGCTAATCTATCAACAGCTTGTGCAAAACCAGATGTTCTTGCATTTTCTGATAAAAATCTATCTAAATAATTATCAAACCCGCTAATTGTTGTTGATTCTCCTGAGTCTAATATTTCATTATTATTACCAAACATATAGGACATATCTTGACCTGGTCCCCCTATTCCACTTCCTCCACCATCTCCACTTCCTCCACCATCTCCACCATCTCCACCATCTCCTCCAGACCCAAGCGGAATATTTGGTTTAACGTCACTTACATCTCTAGTTTGATTTGGCACAGATCTCATTTCTGTTTCTGCGCCTGGTTGAAATCCAGCACCTGTTGCTTCTAACCCTGTTGTCCTAATTGGATTAGTAAAACTTTCTGTTTCTCCTACTACACCACTTGTAGCAGGATTAATACCTGCCTGAGGCATTGCACGCTGTCTTTCAAACTCTTTATATAAATCATCTAATGACGTTGCACCAGAAGCAAAAGCTTGATTCATTGTTGTTGTTGATGGAGTGCCTGTACCTATTTGCGATGTGTTTTGTGTTACATCTTCTACAGTTTCTCCACTTTCTGTATAAGTTTGTGCTTTTCTTCTAGCCTCCGCTAAACTTTCTGCTTCTACAGTTGTAGGGTATGTACTTCCGTCAGCTCTTCTTATGTTTATAAAATATTGCATTAAATACCTAACTCCTCTGGTCTTGGTTCGTTTCTTGCACCAGGTCTAGGTTGTTCAGGCGCAACATTTTGCGTTGGTTCTTCAGTAGGTGGCGCAGGAGGGAATCCTTGCGCTGCACTTGATACTGCTGTGGCGTCAACACCAGGAGGTCCTTGTGGTGGCATACCTTCTGGAGGCATACCTTCTGGAGGCATACCTTGCGGAGGTGGAGCTTGACCAGCTTGTTCAGGTCCTTGTCCACTTACACCAAACTGTTGCATCATTGCTTGGAACTGCACATCCATTGCGGTTTCTTCTTGTTGTTCCTTTTTCATTGCTTTTCTAAGCATATCCAAATAAACCATAGCTTCCTGTTTTTGTCCTTTAGCCATAAGTGCTTGGACAACATTTATCATAACTGCTTTTGGATCTAATGTCTCCCCTGCCTGTGCGTTTATTTCTTTTTTAAAGTCTTCTACATCTTGCACATCAAGTATGTTATCCCATATCCAAACGTCAGGAGCAAGAGGGTTTGGACCTTCTCTCATCATCTGTGCCATAGTTACTTTTTGTGGATCATCTTGTGGCATCTGCGGTTTAATTGCTATCTGTATAGGTCCACCTTCAGCTATGTCTTCAGCAGTTATAGGACCCATAAACCATTTTTTAAGTTCATTATATTTGCCACGCATTTCCATACTGCCATAATCACCAGTAGCAAATTGCGCTAATAACATTTCTGATATTTGTTGGTATGCACTTTGCAAAGCATATATTCTAGGTTGTACTTGATGCTCTGCACCTGACCTTAATAAGTTTGCTGCATATCCTGAAAGTTGAAATTGTAATTCACCATACGCAACATTTGGTAATCCACCACGTTGCAATTCAGATGCAACTAAACCAATGTAATCACCTGTGTTTGCTGGCATAGTTATCTCAGGAAGTAGTTCAATTTTTGTATTAGATGGTAAATCTACTTCTGTTCCATCTCTCCATGGGTCAGTTTCTAATGTTGCTGATCCGTCAGGACTTGTAACTACATATGGATGTCGTGTTGCTCTAGACATAAGTGTCTTCATTGAACTCATAGCAAAGTTATAGTCTTCAAATAGATTTCTGTTTGCCGCGTATACTGACTCACCATATTCTCTAGATGTGTATTCACTAGATAGGTCTCCCTGTACGTATGGTTGCGGACCCACTACACCCACAAAGCAAGGTGCGCATGGCATTCCTTGTATTTTCACATTGTGTTTAGTAGGTTTCTTTGCAAACTTAGGACCACCCGAATCAATAATAATGCAGTTTATTTCTCTGTCGTAATAATCCCAAACATCAATACCTTGTTCTTCTGCTTCTTGTTCAGGAGCAGATACATCCATGTTGTATATAGCTTTAATAGACTCCCTAGTTCTTTTCTTTCTGTGTGCAATCCAGCTAATACCTTCATCATCCATTTCGTAAATTACATGCAATGGATCCCATGCAGTTATATCTACATATGTTGAGCCATCAGGTCTAGTATTTAATACAGATCTACCTGCAAAATGCCCACGTAATGTTATATGAAATGATAATTGTTCACGTATATTAGGTTGACCCATTCTAAGCAACCTTTCATCTGCAAGATTTAATGCACCAATTACCCACTTCTCTTTGTTAGCTCCAATGATTCTGTCTTCTTCGTTCTTACCATCATGTGGAACTCTAACTACCATGCTAGATGTAGTAAGGTAAGCCATAATTTTATCTGCAAGAACACGAGGAGTATTAGATGTGTATGACTGAAAGCCTTCGCCTGCATCAAATTGATTCATACGATATAAAGAATAGTCTTCTTCCATTCTTTTACGTGATTGCTTGAAACCTTCGGCTTCAAATCTTCGTTTAATTTTATCTAAATAGTTATCTATTTGAGCCATCTACCATCTCTTTACAGTAATTTTTTGTTTTTCTTTAGCAAGTCTTGCATAACCAAAGTTAACAACAAGACCGTATACTATAGCTTTAGCTCCGTGGTTGAAAGAATCTCTAGGTTCTCTACCAACTACGTTACCAGCTCTATCTGTTCTCCATGTATACACATGAACTTGTCCGTCAAAAGGATTCTGGCACCCGCCTAATTCTGATATAATACCACGACATTGTGGGTTAAATATCACATTAGGTTGATTTGTAATTGGGTGAGGTTTTAAAAAAGTATTAAACCTTTCTATACCATCCATTACACCAACCTTTTCACTTATCATTGACACACTAGCTTTGTGCCACCACACATCAACAGGTCGTCCTTTCTGATTGCGCGTGTGCTGCAATATCTATAACGCCTGAATCTACATCTTGCCACCATTCTCTATTTTGTGCAATTTCTATAATGTCTTCTGTAGTTTTTTCTCTTTCATATATTTCATCAATAATACGCACCTGATCATCTATCTTTTGTACAACCTCTACAGCATATGCACTCTGTGTAATACTTGAATACCCTGGATCAATCCATAGGTATACAGGTTCACCTTTAACATATTTTGAATCATTAGTTACGTGTACAGAAACATCAAACATAGGATGTACCAAACCTTTAGGAGGTGATGGTTTCCCTGCCATACGTTCCATAAACCATGTGTCGCTATGTAAGTTTTCTAAGCTTTTAATTTCTGGGTCTTCTCTACCACCTGGATATATAATTGAGTTAGACCATGACGGTAAACTAAAACTCTTACCATCATCTTGGTTAGGGTGTATTTGCCATGCATCATATCTAGACGGGTACCAACCAAGACTTGCCTCGAATGTACCCTCTAAGAATAACCAACCTCTTTTCTCAGCAATACGTCCACGCAATCTAAGAAAGGATTCAAAGTCTATCTGTGATGCTTCACACGCAACTATACCATCGGGAGCTTCCATCGCTAGAGATCTGTAGTCTTGTGCTGACTTAGTTTTGATACGTATACCATTTACACATTGTATCTCTCCTGGATCTAATCTCTTTGACGCAGACTTTAAAAAACCTAGGCGTCCAAGCATATCAAGTAGGTACTCAAACTCCGCCCTACATCTCTCATAGTCTCTGGCTACTAACCAGATAATACCATTGTCCTGTATCTCATCGAACTTAGATAATATATGTACTGCACCCATAAAGGATTTACCAGCACGCTCTCCACCTGCAACTAACTTAATACGTGCAGGGTGGTCTAGTATCTTTACTTGTTCTTCAGTCAGTTTAAAACCTAACTTCTCAAGTAACATATCTCTATCTTCTGTAAGCATATTAATCCATATAGAACGAGAATTGATAAAAGCTTTCTCTTTCTTTGGTGGTCTCCTTACACTTTGGGCAACGCTCTGTAGTCTCTTCAAAAGTAGTTAGTACCTCAAATGTCTTAGACTCACACTCTTCGTTGCTACATATGTAATTGTATAAAGGCATACCGTAAAATATAACATGTTAAACGTGGGTAGCGCAATATCTTGCATTTGCTATAAAGAAAAAGGGGTTCCTCTCTCTTTCGACACTATCTCTCTCTTCCCCCAAAAGAAATTGTAATCTTATAGATTACTTGTGTCAATACGCAATAACGTGTTTAAAAGCTAGTAGGGGAGGTACAGAAGTATGTTTACACAGAAAGGGGTAAGGGTGATTAAGGCAAAAAATAAATGTAGAACCATCCCTATCTCCTCCTCCTACTACTGTCTGCTAAGGCATACCCCCACCACCACTACTGGTATGTGGGGTACGTGCGAATCTAATCATCCTTATCTACGTTGGCTATGATGTTCAGGGTTGACTCACTTGAATCAGTTCGCTCGAGCGGTTCCTTTAGTCCTTGACGCTCCTGCGATTCCTCTAGTTCTGATCGCTTGTGCGAGGCTAGTCTATCTCTCAACATTTCAATAAGTCCAAGAGCTTCGC
>JGI24006J15134_10000873_pt1 | contig 17604 bp, 8 predicted proteins | sample LinPmetageLP53_FD_15134 | JGI IMG/M metagenome (IMG submission 15134)
GCGCCAATAACCTCAACCGCCACATACTTAAAGGGTGCCTGGTTAAGCTGTCCCGTTACCAATATGGCATCGGTGTTGCTGTTCCCGTCATAGCGTCCAATCTCAACAAAGTGCGCTGCATCATCAGACGCCGACGCATAAACAATAACTGCGTTAGCGTCCGTGGGATCCTCTGCTGTCCCTGCCACCGTATGGCTATGAACAAGAACGCGGTGGTGCATGTCTTCGCCGTTGTAGTCGAGGTGGTTTTTAACCTCTACATCGACCGTGCCCCATGGCTTATCTCCGTCTGCCTTGTCTGCGGCGGGGTTGTTGTATAGCCAGACCAGAGTGCGGGCAGCAAGGGCAGCATCGTGTACCTTTGCGCGAAATCTATTAGTGGTTGCCATTACGCTTTCCTCTTCTGTTAGTTTGCGTAGTGGCCTGGTCGCCTTTAGCAGACACCATTTTACGAAGTTTTTCAAGTTCAGTTTTCAAGTCTTCGACTTCGGCCTTCAGTTCTGTGATTGACTCCTCGCTTGACTCAAGTACTTGGCCAAGGTGCGCCAGTATTCTTTTCGCAGACGTAGAGCGCCCAAAGTGCTTGTGGTAAATGTTGTTTACAGTGCCAGCGCCGACACCGCGCAGTAGGTCTAGTTTCATCTTATATCCTTACTTAAGTAGTTTCCTTAGCCTGTTCAATTCGTCGACCTTTTGTCGCTTTTTGAAAGTCTCTTTATTCTCTTTCTCTTGGTTCCTTACATTTAACGCCGCTGCCTCTGTTTTCAAAAGCCTCTGACCTTCAGGGCCCTGATACTTAAGCGCTGGCTCTGCGCCTTCACGCAAAGCCCTAACCCGCAATTGCTTTGCAAGCTTTAGCGCTCTCCACATTTGCGGAGTCGAGCCTTCCCTCTCTGCTTGCGACTCCATTGTTACTATCACCTGATCTATTCGCTTTAACACCGCAGCACGCTCATATCGCATCTTCTGCGAAGGTATTACGTTCTTACCTAATCTTGCCTCTACCATGTCTAAACGTTTTACTTGTGACTGTAAACTTCGCAACAAAGCTGCTGACTCACCAAAAGTTCTTTTGCGCACACTATCTTGTAAAAACGGATCTCGCTCGATAACACGTGAACCAATCATCGCCCCAGCTACAGCGCTTAACACGCCCTGTGTAGGCTTGTCTGCACCAGTTGGGTAGGGCTCATCGAACCAAGCTGCCGCCAACGCATTCCACCTCGGACCACCGCTTTGCATAGCCGCAGACTTCAATGACCTGGCCCAATCCATTGGGTCTCGGCCATACCGTGATTGTATGTCGTTCATTTGACCGTAGTCTGTCTTAGCGTCCCAAAGATTTAACCCAAACTCTAATGGGTTAACCTGTATACTTCCGTAAGATATCTCCGTAACCGTGTTGATTAAATTGTTAAACCAACCCCTGGCGTGACCGCCGTCCGGCTGACCATCGGCGCCCCAAAGCGACCCATGGCCAGTTAGCGCTAAAAACAACTGAAATACCGGGTTGTTAAAGGCGTTAACCTCAAAACGATCTGCCGACATTACATTGAAGCCGCCCTCGTCAAGCCAACCAAACGGGTACCTAGATGTAGACATCCTTCTGTAGCCAGGTAACTCCTTCCACTCTTCGTAGGTTTCCGGGTCCGAAAGCATTGTCGCCATCACCATTTCATTAGCTAGGCCTAACGCACGGGCTCTTTCTGGGTGCTCCAACATGAACCTGGTCATGATTTGGTACATCTTGGTCTCGTACACACCAAAAGAGTTTTTCAGTGAATACATCCTCTCCCAGTCCGCCACTTCCCCATAGTCTGGCCAATGCTTAAAAAGAGTCTCCTTAAGCTTTAGGCCACGAAGCCCCTTAACCTCGTATAGGTACTTTAGGTACGCATACTTAAAGGCTTCATCTGTGTGATTGAAAACGTTTTTGCCAGCACGCAAAAAGCGATTGTCTGGAGATATAGACTCCAGGGGCAGCGGAGCAAGCGCCTCCCTTGCCTCCCTCGTAGCCCTGCCTACCTTCGTGTTAAGCATTCGCTTTACAATGCCCTGCTTAGACGTCCCCGTAAGCCTTGCGTCCGATGCGCCAGCCCCGGCAGCCTTCATAAGGTCTCCGCCGTCCAATCGACCGGACGTGTACATTGAGCGTGTCGATATAGCCAGGTCTTGCGCCGCAAACATAGCAGCGTTAGCAGCTTTCTCGCCTTCGACCAGATCGTCGACATAGTCGTCCATGCGGTTCTTAACACTAGAAAGCCATTTATCTATGCCTACGTTCAGCCTCGTATAGTCTTTAAAGCCTATTTCGCTTAAGAGCCCAGACTGCACCAAGCCGAGCGAACTAACCTCGTCCATGAAGGCGCCTTTAGCTCCAGGTGGACGCTTGCCGTTTCTGTAAAACGTCCAGTATTCGCTAAGCCCGCTCCACCAGTGTTTTGACATAATAGCCTCAGGCGTGAAACTAAAGGTCAACATTGTGTTTGCTTGAATGTTTCTAGAGGCAGGCCCCAGCGCCGAAAGCATCAGCTTGCGTATCTTAAACACCTTTGTGAGTGGGTGGTTGTGTACTGCGTTAGCAACATCGTAAACACTCTCTAGGCCTAAAACCGCCCCGGCAGCAACTTTGTCCCACACAGTGCTAGGAACACCAAGCTCGGCATTTTCTTTTAACACCTGCCTAGCCCATGCGTGCTGGAACCTGTCTTCCAGACCCATGATCGCAGCATCGGTCCTGCGTATAAACATTTTGTCGGCACTTTTAGCTAAGTCGCCAAAGATGTAATGAAGGTCTGTGCTTTCAAGCTTCTGGCTGTTTTTAGCCTGATGCTCCTCTACGGCCTTAAATCGCGCACGCATTCTGCGCAAGGATCGCTTATCTTCCTCGCTTACTTTCTTTAACGGCGTTTTCTCATACACGTCATCAGCGGCTGCCTTAATGTCATCGGCCAACTCTCCTGGTAACTCTCCTGGTATTGTCCCCATGTCAGTGGGAGTCTTCATTACACCCATGTCCTCAAGGTTCAAACGAGCCCACTCAGCAGACATGCCAGGAGCAATATAGTCACCACTTACATTTACCGCTCCAGCCTTAATCCGACCATCAGCCAGCAACTGCTTAAACGCTCGAGCCCTGTGCATGTTATGCCGCAACTCCACACGAGCAAAAAGTGCTGCCTCGTACGGGTTAAGCTCGGCCATGACACCCTTTCTGCGTGCCTGGGCATCCATAAGCTCTTTATAGGACCTGTCTCTTAACACAGACTTTTTAGAAATAGATTTATCTAAATAGTCCGCCACACTTGCGCCACGCAGGTACTTATCAAAGGTTCCCTGGTACACCCTTGTCCAGTGCGTCAGCATGTTTCTTGTGCCAGCAGTAGACTTTTCCAGCCCCATTATATTGATGTGCTCTGCCCAGTCGAGCGCTAACCCTGCCTGTACATCCGCAAGTGTGCCCTGCAAGGTTTCTGCAAGATAAGCAAGCTTTTGGGGTAAGTAGTTTCTAGGATTAAAAAACAGCTTTCCGCTAGGGCCAGAAAAAAGCTGCGCGTCTTTCATTATAGCCCGCGTGAACATGGTCCTGTAGAAACTGTTTGCGTGATCTACAGCCACTATCGACGACAACACACCTAGTGGGCTCATCTGTGGAGCACCATCAGCCGCAATATCTACTAACCCAACCTTTTCCCAAGCCTTCAGTATATCTGGGCGAGAGCTTAGTATTTCCGGCAACTCGCCATTCTTTAACCAGCTAACCCACGCTAGACGCTGTTCGTATGTTAGCGCCATCATTGAGCCCTGCACAGCGCCCAGCGGGTTATTCCGCAACCGCTCGAGGTTAGCCTCTTCAGTTATGCGCAGCGTGGCCTCCATCTCACGGGTAAGCTTTCTATCCGGGGTTTGCACATACTTACCAGGGGACTTTCCAGCGAGAACCGACTGGTCCCTGCTTTGACCCATCTCATCAGACAAAGCCTTAATAACACGCCTTAAATGCTTAACGTCTTGACCAGCGTTGCCTACAATCCTACCTATGGCCGAGTCCCTAAAGTCGTAGGCGTAAAGCATGACGTCTTTCTTTTTCGCCACAACCTGCTTGTCTGGCGCCAGACCCATGTCCTCAATGGCCTTAAGGGTTGATGCAGCATCCCCCGCATCAAAAGACTCTAAAGCAGCGTTAAGGTCTGCATCCATAAGCGGCGAACCGTCTGCCCTGTAAATAGCGTGTATAAACCTGTCTTTCCTTACTACCGGCTTTAAGCCCTTGCCGACAAAGTCTTCGGTAGTTTTTATTATTAAATCTTCATCAAACAAAGACTTAATGCCTGCAAGAAGCTTGCTAGATGTAACCGCGATTGTTGGCCTTAAGCCAGCGGCTCGCGCAACATCCACAAAAGCCAGCCCATCTGAGTCCATGACCGTAAAGGGACCTCTAACATCACCGCCTGTCCCAACCTTCGGTGGCGCAATTTCGGACTCTAGGTACTTAAGAGCCTTATCCATTTCTTTATTTGAAACAGCAAACAGGCCACGCTTCCCGTCAGAAACTAGTTGAAGTATTTTTTGAGTTAAGTCGGACAAGCCTCCCGCCGTAACAGGACCAGGCCCACGCACGCGCAGCGCGTCGAGAGAAGTGTTAAACACGTACTCGCCCGCCTCACTGAGCACCCAGCGCTTGCCGTTTCTTCTCACAAACCCAAGATCATGCAAGTCAAACCCAACGACCTGCCCGCCCCTTACCGCTGTTTTGGTTTCGCCCGTAACTGTTTCATATCGCAGCGTTTCACCAAGATCGCCCGTTACCCGGCCTGGCCGCCTAGACTCATCAGGCAAGCCCTTGCGCCTATCCCTAAACCTTTCAAGCGCAACCTCAGTGTAATCAGCCCTATGCGAAACAGCGGACTGCCTTTTCTTTTTCTTAACGGCCACCTTTGCTCTCGCCACATCGACGACAAAATCGAGGTACTCTCCTGGCGAACCGAACCGCACCTCTCCCGTGGGGCCGTGAAACTTGTTACCGTTTATTATTTTCTCGTTGTCTGGTGTCCACTCGCCCAGAACCCTTTTCTCGTCTATTAGGATGGTTGAGCGGCCCTCCTTGCTCTGAATGCTGACTGGGGCCTTTCGTTTGTCTTTAATTTGCCCGAACTCTACATCGGCATAAACATCCCTAACAACAATAGAGGCGTCGTCTACTATTTTAGTGTCCTCCAGCCTCGGCAACTCCCCACCCGGCCCGCTTACCCTGCTAACTACACCAGCACCCTCGCCAGCGCTTACTTCGACTTCAGCAGTACGCAGGTACAACATTACAGGATTGGCGCCACCATCCATCATGTCGTCCAAGTGCCCCTTTGAGCCAATCTCATTGATGACATCTATCGCCCAGTCCATCATATTAGAGGACTCCATGGCTTGGATAAAGTCTTCCTCTAAAACATGTACCGTAGCTCGCTTTCCGTTTATCCTCTTGGTTATACCATAAAGCCTGGTCCTTCGTGCCGCAGGGCTATCCGACAGCCGAGTGTCAGAGCGCGACATCTCCTGATAAACAAGCCGTAAAACCTTTTCGCCTAGCTCCGTCTGCTCTTCTTTTAGCTTTAGGAGCTTCTTACTTGCATTGCCTTTTTTGTCCACAAGGCCAAGGTCTTCTAAATTAACATAATTGCCGTCACCGACATCCACCGTGTATGCGTCTGCGTCAACGCTTTTTCCCTGCCACAGGTCATCTAGCACACTCGAAAACTCTTCGTAGTTTTCAGTAATGTACTTCTCTACATCGTTCCTGCTTACGCGAAGCTTTTTGTTGCTTGACTTTAATGTAATCAAAGCAGTTCCGTGTGCGCCAAAAGCCTCTTCAGCAGCCTCCTCAGTAGTGTGCCTAAGTATTGTCCGTATGTTAGGCAAGCGACTGCCATCCAGCAGCCTTCTGCCGACGGCCTCCATAGCCTTGGTCATTTGAGTGTGCGTCTTTATGGTGGTGAGGTGCACGTCCTTCTCACCCTCTGTCAGCTTTACTCTCAGGTCAGTGCCCGCATAGCTGTCTCTATTCATAAAGTAGCTTGCTACCATACCGAACCGCGAACCTGATGCAGCGTTGTTGACAGCTATCTGTGCGCTACGATTAACAATCGGACCCATAATGGGGACATTGTGGTCCAGAAATTTCAAAGTGTTAGCTAGGACTACCAGGCTAGACGTGTACCTCGTCGATAAGTCGTCATCCGTCAACCCCATTGCTCTACGAACTGTTGAGCCATCAGCCCTTAACTGCTCAACAAATGACACAAACCTGTGTGGTATCGAGCGTATCGAAACCCACTCAGCGGGGCTGTCTAGCGAGCGAAGCTCTGAGTTGGTGTGCCCAAAGGGCGTCAGCGCATCCCCGTCTCGCTGCCAAGCCTTTGCAAGCGTTGGCACTCCTGTGTCTTTAGTCTCCACAATTTTTGCAATAGGGACAGCCTGCCCCCCTACATCGAGCGTTGGAAGCTCAAGCGCCTCAAGCATTTTTGGCTCGAAAAGAGCGATCTCGTCTGGGCTTAAGATGTCTTGAGGGCGTGTTCCCACAGGGCGTGTTCTGAGTTTTTGCCTAGCCCTTGCCTGCAACTGGTCAATGCGCCTGACGCGCTGGTATGTTGCCGCACCAGGAACCTTCACCTTACCTAAAAGAGACCACCCTCCGGCTACATCTAAAAAGGCACCAAACGGGTCTTGCTTCACATATCCCTTAAACTTGTCCCAGTCACTAAATGTGTCTACGTAGAAAAGGGCCACTTCTTTTAAAGCTGCTGGCGTAGTGACAAACAGCTTGCGATGGGCCTCCTCAAGCTGCTCTTGGCTTAAGTCCTTTATTGCAGAGTTGAGTGAGTTTTCCGTCATCATAAGCCGCGTTGCGGTTTTAATGTCGATAAGCGGCTTACCCTGCTCGTCAGTTTTAATTTGCCAATGAAATGAACCGTCCGGCCGGCCTTTCTATTGTGTCGATGTACTTAGCTCTTGCCTCCCCATTTGGGGCCCACTCGCCTGCACTTAAGCTGTTCAAGTAGGATAACGCAAAGATCGGGGCCGTTGCTATTTGTGCTGTAAGCTCCAGCCCTTCTTTTACGAGAGCATATGTCCCTCGAACCATGTTGTTTACCGAATGCGGTAGGTGGACTTTAAGTATGTCTAGCACCCCGCTGGTGCTCTTGTTTTCTATTAAATCGATAAAGTCGTCGTACAAGAGGTCTGCTTCGACGAACCTGGTGGTGGCGTTAACTACAGCTTGAAAGTTTCTTGCTCTATAGTGCGGCGTCTCATCGTGCCCATAGGCCTGTGCAGTAGCGCCTATGCGTGAGATAACCTCGCCCGCCTGTTGTGCAACCGTTAGATCTATAAGGCCTGGCGTCGGTGTTACTGCGGTCGAACCCCGCCTAGCCATGTCGACAGACACCGGAAGATTCGCAACAAGCGTTGTGCCCAGGTTAGGGTCATAGCGCCCCAGCATCTCGTAGGCGTTGTAGCCTATTAGCCGCTTGCTTCGACCACCCTCAATGTAGCCCTTTGTGCTAGCCTTTAAAAACTCTAACGCCTTTCTGTCAAGAGGTATCCTGCGTTGCTTTTTGAAGTTCACCCATCGCTCGCTGGGGTCTGCCATCATAAACATCTCTAATGGCACTAGCTCCGAGTGACGCAGGAACTCAATTAGGTTGCTTTGCTGCGCTACCTGGCTGGTTTGTATTTTAGCGCGAAACCCTGTCCTGGCTTCTTGTGGCAAAAAGCCTTCCATTATTATCTGTTTGTATTTGGCTTCCCACTTAAACCTATTGGCCTCCCATCGCTTCATTGCTTGCTCGGGCGTCAGGGTTCTGTCTTCTCGCTTTTCTACCCACTTTATGTATGCGTGCAACTGGTCGCTGCCATAACTAGTAGGCTGCAACCGAGCATATGCGTACTGGAGCGTGTCTATAAGCTCTTTTTTTAAGAGGCCTTGCTCTGTCTGTGGGTTCTTTATTGTTTCGTTTGTGATGTCATAGATGGCCTGAACCATCGGCAGCCCAACTTCAAAATCCATCACGTAAGGCACTTTAAACATAGCTGTGTCAGCTATTTGGTGTTGTGCTAAATTTTGTGGGAAAAGCCGCTTATGGCCAAGCATCTCATCTGCCAGGATTTCAACAACCACTGGCTTGGGTGCCTGCTGTACATCGAACAGCGCCTTTTGTCGGTCCATCGCCAAGTCGACTGAGGACTGTGAATTAAAAAACGCAAACTCACGGGCCTCCTCGCCCATCAACACTTTGCCGCCGTTGTCTTTAAAGGACTCATAAGAATCAAGAAAAGACGGGTCATCAATGCCAGTTGGGTCATATACGACGTGCTCTGGTTTCCACAATTGCCTCCCTCTAAACAAGGAGTCCTCAAGGTTTTCAAAAGAGGTCGCGTAGTCCTGTATAGGCTCATCGCCCACTTCTCGGGCTGCGTAAAAGGACTCAGCTATAAGCTCTGCCGTAGACGCTGCTTTTGCGACGTTAGCCTGGTTAAGGATTTCGGCGATTGCTGGCTTTAGTTTCTTAAACGAGTTGTCAAAGCCGCCAGAGGCCTCGACAAGATTAGCCCGGTTTCTTAAGGCTAGCTCTAGAGGGCGGTCTGTCTCCATAAGAGCTTTTAAATCTTCTGCGTTGCTTATGGCTTTAAAAACCCCCGCCACAAGGCGCTTGTCTAGCTTTAGGTCCTTGACGGCGGTCGTTATGGTAAAGTCGTTTTTTAACAGCGTAATCGCTTCCTTAAAAATAGCCTCTTCCGTGTAGCCGTACCTTTCTGCTGTTTTTCTAAGCTCAGAAGGGGCGTCAATGGATGGGTCCTCAGGCCCAGGCCCTAAATTAAGAAGCTCCTCTCGAACAGCGTTGGTGTCTAGCTCGCTGGTCTCAATGGTCTTTACCTTGTCGTCTGCCAGGCTTACCCTGCCCAGCGGCGACCCGTCTTCCTGTTGGCGAAGCACGCTTTTTGAAAACTTAGCTAAAGACGCCCTTTCGCTGTCAAGAAGGTTTGGGCCATCGGCCAAGCTTTTTATAATGTGATCGTTAGATATTATAAAGCTTGGGTGCTTTTCTAAAAACGTCTTCCTGGTAAACGCTTTAAATATTTTTTCTACACGGCTGTTAGTTTGCTGCTCTGTTTCCGGCCCGACTGGGGCCATGTAGACTTTTGCTAACTCTGGGTCCACCTTGTAATCAATTGTGGCGTTACCATCTGGCCCAGTGCCGAAATACGCCCGTATAGATTCTTTTGGCGCAAACCCAAACTGCCTAGCACGAATAACGTCGCCATTTGGAACAGCGCCGCTCCTAAGCAGTTCAAAGTTTCTTAACGCAAACGGAAGCTCCGTCAGCGCAACCTCTATTGTTGCCTGCTCTGAAACTGTAAAAGGCGTCCCCTTAGCGAGCGTCGGGTACTTTTGCGCTATTTCGCGGACCACGTTGACGTCGCCGCTAGAGGCCTCAATCTCCCGCATCATCTCGTTAAACTCTTTCTGCTTGCCTTCTGGCAGGACAGGAAGGTCTCTCGATAACAGGCGGGTTGTCTCTTTTCGCAACTCAGTCGGCTCGGGGAGGCCCTCTACGGGGCGCTGCTCGAGTGCCATCCTGTCGCGCTGCTCGTGCCAGCTTTTTGCGTGAAAAAACTCAGCATCACGCCGTGCGTTTAGCGCTGCAAGGCTTTGTCGGTTAGCGGCCAACTCTTCTTCTGTGTACTCACGGCCCTGCGCAATCTTTGCCTGCCTGTGGTCGTCTAGCAGTTGGTCTCTTTCAGCGTCCTGCGAATCTGTAACCGCAGCGTAAATTTCTCGAGATGTAGACCCTGGAGGCAACACTACACGAGGCTGGTCTTGNTGCTCGAAATAGGCCTTGTCCGCCTCTAAAGACGCAAGCTGTCCGGCCACCTCAGGATCGCCGCGCCTAACAGCCCTTTCTCGCTCTGCAAAATCTTGCCTTCGCGCTTCTTGCTGATCGAATCCAGAACCCAAGTCAACGCTATCTATTTGCGCTCCCTGATACGGACCTAAAACACCAACAAGCCTACGCTCTCTTTCATTGTATTCTTGCTCGTACGCCTTACCCCTCAACAAGCCACCTAAATCGCTTGGCTTAGGCGCAGCAAGGTGCTCCTCAAGTTGCCGCTCGTACTCTACGCGACGAGCCTCTCTCGAATCGCTCGCAAGGCGCTCTGGCACAGGCTGAACAGGGTAGCCTCGCTCAAAAAGGCCTTGCCTTGTTGCCGCCACCCTTAGCGCTTCAGCACCCTCACGTGTTTCCGGTAGGGTCTCTGGCTGGCTAAATGTCGCGGCAGGGGCCCCCTCAGTAGCCGCTATAATATCTTTTTCGTCAGGCGCCGCTACACTATCATCATCAGAAAGCAGGCCCGCTTTCAACGCCCTTAATGAGGCAGCCTCGTTTTCGACGTCCTGCATTTCCTCTTCTGGAAACACGTCTGACCAGACCCTTCCCTCTTTAATAAGGGTTTCGGCGCTAATGTCAGCCTCTCTCGCCTTTTGCATAACAGCAGATATAAGCTCCTCAGGAGTCTCTAAGTGCCTCCACATCGCCCGCTCTTCCTCTTCAGGATCGACAGGCTGCTGTAACTCCTCCACCGGCAGGTCCTGCGGCAACATCTCTTGGCGAAGAGATGGCTTTATGCGCGGCTCTGTTCCTGGCGTAACAGGCATTGTCACGGGGACATCTGCTGATGGGTCATACAAAGGCGTTGCTGGAGTAGCCTCAGGTGGTGCAAGCGGTGTTGGTGGCGGAGAGCCGACAAGGTCTCTTAACCGCGCAAGCTCTCCCGCTCCTGGCGGTGTAATAGCCATTAGTCTCTTAACCCAATGTTTTTAAGGGTTTGCATAATGTTGTTATTGTTTATGCCAGCACCAAGCGCGGCACGAAGCCTTTTTCGGAATACCTTAAAGGTGCCGGCGTCTACAGTGCCGTCTTCGCCTACGTTTGCATACAAATCATCTATAAGCGCCATTACAGATTCGCTAGAGCTTATTCTTTCCAAAGAATTGCGGTACTCTCTTCTAACTAATTCTCTAGTCTTTAATCGCTTAGTGATTGTGCGTCTACCGAGCGCAACCGCCTTGCTCGCCTGAAAGCCTGTGTTGTTTGACCTTAACTCTGCCGCTAGCTGGTCATCAATAAACTTCGTCATGTGATCTGGTTTCATCAAGTCTAGCTGCGCGCTCGGCTCCCCACGGACCACCACACTCTCACCCTCGACAAGCACGCGGGAAATAGGCTTAGCCTTAAGCGCCTCTTTGTAGTCTTTAAGGTCTTGCACGCCCATTACGCTCTTGTACATAATATAAGCGTAAACCTCATTAGGCTCTACCCCAGCCGTCTTTAAAACACCATCTTCGTCGTGCACATCCTCTGCGGGCTTTTTAGTGATCCTCATTACAGCTTTAAGAGCCGCCTCGTAATCTGTGCTTTCTTTGGATAGCTCTTTGTTTAAATCAGGGCTCATGCCTTTCGCGACAAGCTTAGCAGAAATCGCATCTATAACTATAGGGTCTGGTGTTCCAGATTTTAACCGCTTAATTGTTTCTTCTCGAGAAAGAACGTCGTTTAAAATGCCCTGAATAGCATCCGTTTGCCGCATGGCAATAATGCTATTACGAAACTCTTTAGTCGCACCATATGCGGCAGTATCGCCTGCTATCTTATCCTTAAGCATCTGCGCATAGTTGCCCTTTATAATCACCTTCTTGCCTACGAACTTCGTGTCAAGCTCAGTGCCTAAGCCCTGCATGCCATAGTTCATCCTAACACCATCAGAGGCCACACTGTCGTTTCCAACTATGCTCTTAATCCAGCCATCGACCTTAATGTCGACTTCCGCTGGACTGTAGGGCCTCTTAAGCTGCTTGCTTTTTTTTCCCGGCTCCTCATAATTTCTTAAAAGGTAATTTGACTCGTCAACCTGCTTTGTGACCGCCGCACCCCTCTCAGCAACGTCATTGCTTTTAGCGCCACGAGGTCTTTTTTTCGTCAAACCACTTCTACTAGAGCCAGTCGGACCAGTTACCACACCCGGCTCGTTGTCGCCATCGTAAAGCCCCTCGCCCGCATTAAAGACAACCTCTTGCATCTCGCTGTTTCTGTAGTCCTCAAGCGGCTTTTCCTCGCTGCCCTGCCTGGCACGAATACCATCATTAACAAACTGAGGCAGCGTCCTGTTGTCAGTGCCCTGCCTTACTGAATTGAAAAGAGCTTTATTAAGGAGCATCTCAGCCGTATAGGCATCGCCCATGTGCTCTCTCCACTTATCAAGCAAACCGTTTTCGGCTAAAATCTTTAACCTATCTGCGCGTTTCAATCCGCTTTTCGAGAACGCCGTTCTAGTTTTCTGCATAGCAGGGGATGTAAGAAACTCAGCTTCGTTCTGCTGTTGCATGATTAAAAAGTTAAGATTATCTTTAATGTCCTTAAACTGTTTTGACTCCCCTTGACCAGGCTTACGTGCAGCCGCAAGACTCTGCAACTGCTTTGTTGCTGCCGTAATTTTCGCGTTATAGTCTTCTTGCGATGCCGCTGCAAACTGCGAAGAGCCCTGTGAGCTAGACGCATGCTTCATAAGGATTTCAATCGCCTTCTGGCTTGACTGGGCGTTTATTTGTTTTCGCGCTGCGGCGGCCTTAGCATAAGCCTCGGCGTACTTACCCCGTGCTGCCCGGGTCTCTTTTTTAACTGTACGCTCTTCTTTCGCTTTCTTTTGCTGCGCCTCGATGTTGGCTTGGTAATCAAGCTTTTCTTTTTCAATCTCGAACTTTCGACGCTGATCTATGCCCAAATAGCGGTCTGTAACAGACTTCTCAACGAGGTTCTTGGCTAGCTGCCCAAGAGCATCCATGCCCTCACGACCCCGCTCCTCTTCGCGAAGCCGCTCTGCGCGAGCATCTTTCTGCCTGTCGGTGGCTATCTGACTAAGCGGTTGTACATCCTTTAGAACCATAACTTACCCCACCTAACTTAAATCTGGGTCATTGTAATCTCAGCATCGAAAATCATCGACGCCTCAATTATATCCATACCTTCAGCAATGTTTTTTTGATAATTAGCCTCTGCTTGCAACAAAACCGGAGTGAACGCCGGGTCTGGCGGGTCGATTCGATGCATAACCTTGTCCAATGACTTTTCCTTTAAAGTAAGAGCCATGCTTATCTTGTTTGAGTCATAGCCCATCTGACTAAGCTGCGAGGTCACATTTGCTGCATTAGCTGCTGCTACCTGCTGCATCCTCTGACCCTTCATGCCCTCTATGTCAGCCTCAATACCACGCATCCCTCTTACTAAAGCTTGTTGAGCAGGCGCCCGCAAAGCACCCGTTCCACCGCCTCGACCAGCTACACCGCCACGGCTTGCGGCTGTCTGCATGCCCCGCATTGCCGCGCCAGTTTTGTCCATAAGCTCTTGCTGCATATCCTGCCTTATCGCACCAAAATCTGTCGACTGCATAAGCTGATCACGCAAATAATTATACATCTGCGCGTTTTCTTGGTTATAGGCCTTTCCAGCGCCTCCCCCTGCACCATAAGTACTGCCAGCCATCGTGTCTTGAAGTTGCTGGTTGGCCGCCGCAACCTTTGGCTCATCCAGTGCAGCACGCCTGTCCGCTTCTTTCTGTAACTTATTTTTTTCTATCTGTGCCTGAAATTTTGATTTTTGAGCCATCTCGTCCTCCTATGGAATTGGTACCATTGCGTCACACATCATGTTGACGTGGAAGCGAAAATGCACGGGCGCTATTATATGCGAGTCCGTTGTGTTTGTTGTGTATGTCACGCCACCACGGCCATAAACAGCTATATACTGCCCGCCGAGCACAAGGGTGCTGGGTGTTGTTTGCTGAACCACTGGGTAGGTTGCCCGGCTTCCTGTATAGCCCTTAGCGTTTGTGCTAGTAAAACTCACCGAGCTTATTGCTGTTCCTGGGGCTGACCCAGCATCCTGGTCAAAAGTTGACACCGCTGAGGCGTACCGTATGCCTACCTCTAGGGGTGTAGAGTAATCAGCAAGGGCTATGTTCGCGTCGTCATCGTCTGCCAAAACAGAACTATTAAGCACATCGAAAGTCCTAACCCTCACCGCCTGGCAAAATGATGGCACCTGAAACAAGCCAAACACAGTGTAGTCATTAATGTTCGTTACGTGCTCGCCAGCAGTGTCGCCGTACAACGACAACCCCAACCCCCTCTGGTAAGCAGTTGCAGCGGTAGACGTAAACGCATTGTATTTCACATCAATGTTGCACGAAAAGCTTAAAGTGCTGAATCGCTCATGCAGTGTGTTTGCGGCGTTCTTCAGTGCGTTGAAGTTGTTCTCTAAATCACTGGCCTTAATTATTGTGCCTTCTGTGATCGAAGTTGTTGTTACTGGCCAGTTAGGCATTTTCTTCTCCGTTTGCGATTCAATCTAGCACAAAAAACGACACTTAGGCTATGCCCTTTCGACGAGCGTAGCCAGGTTACCGCTGACCACATTGTCGAGTCCAGTTTTTACCGAAATTATGCCCGCCGTCGCACTACAAATATTAGAAGACACCACGCAATATTTTACAGTGTCTTCACAATACACCGCAGCATTGTCATTAGTTGTGTCATAATCAATCTCGTTACCAATCACAACGCCAGAGTCTGCGGAAACCACAACAGCGCGACGGACGCCAGCAGGTATATAACAATTTTGCAAACGAGCCCGCGCTCCAGCCAACTTGACAACACTGTTATTATATGTCGAGGAAACACTGCTAGTACCGCCTGGTGTTGTAAAAGCTACCCCATCCTTTGCAAACGAGTATCCCGTTAAGGCACCGGATGCTGTCAGATCGAGGTCAATGATGCAGTCCTCAAGCCTTCCGTAGGCGTTGATTGTAACCACCGGGCCATACTCAGGACTGTCTTTATCAAAGTTTATCTTTAGCTTCGTTTTATTCGGAACGCCACGAAGGGTTACATAGCTTGGAATCGTTATGCCTTTTGGCAAGTTGTAAATATACGGCCCAAGCTCTATAATGTCGCCGCCCTGCATGTTTGCGCTGTTAAGAATAGCCTGCAACGGCTGACCCGGCTGCACCTCTGGGCGCCCCGGCCAATCAACATCTACCGCACGCCTTCTACGCTTCCTGTATAGGAACTGCGTCATGACCTTCTTCCAACCTGCGCGGCCACCCTTAAACTAGCGTTAATAGCCATTATGTTAATCGGGTTCAACGTGTGAAACTGGAACATGTGGGAAATGCCCTGTGCGCTTGTCGATGCTGTTGACAGCCGGTGTACGTCGCGTGGCACATACCTGGTTATCGGCAAAAACCCAGTCTTGGCGGCCCCGTCGCTTTTCGCATAATAGGCATACGACCCACCAGCCCCGGTAGCACTCTTGTACCAAGAATCCAGTGTGCCGTGATAAAGATTTTCAAGCACAGAAACGTCCGCAGTCGTAAACTGGCTCGTGTCAAGAGTTGACTGCCCTGCGGCCAGGTCCGCCACATGGCTCCATATTTGGAACCGTATCTTCATGTCGTCGTCTACGCTGTCGTCAATGCGCACAGTGTGGTGAACATTTACGTCAGGCATTACCACGGCTGCCTCAATGTTTGGAAGGAGCCTACTTTGGGCAACGACTGCTGGGTACGGCTTTGTTGACGACACTGCTGTCGACATACTAGCCCCGCTTCCAGTTCGCACCCAGACCTCGTCTACGCCAGTTGTCGAATCAAACTTTGCCAAACCATACCTGGTCATGACAAAGGGCGTGCTGAACTTGCCGTTGTATGCAAACCCGCGAACACCCATGTTTTTAGGCAACAACCAAACAGTGCTTTGGTTTGTCGCTTGGTTGTGGACCAGGGCAAGACGGTTGTCGTCACCGGGATCGTGGCCCTCCATGGAGCAGAATAAAATATAAAGGTCGTCCCATGCGCCAGCAACTGCCCGGTCGAGCCGACCGTGGTCGACCTTGTAAGCTTTCCATGGGTCACAATCGTGCGTCTCGTTGTCTTCCATGGATGACCCAGATGGTGCCGCCTCGTCCGCGTCTCCCTGGTATGTGCTGTATGGGCCCCTGTTGACCACAACGCCGTCATTGAAAAGCTCGTCAAAAGCATCTAAGCGCTGCACCTCTACGTTGCTGAGCCTGTGCACGCCCTCGTGGTTAGCAAAGAAAACACCCGCTCGCATAGACTTTACGCTGTGCCTAGCGTCACAACCAATCCTGTCTGTAATGATTTGCAGGGTTCCGTCGTTTCGGTCACTACCGATGCCCCTAAACAACTGTATAGCGTGTCTAGAAAAAATCACGTTGCCCATATTGGTGTCCGCAATTCCTACGACCTCGTCGTCAGCACCGGAGGCTTGGAACAGGGGAAACACGCCTATTGTGTTGAGGCTTTGGGGTAGCAACTCCTCGCTTACAAGAATATCGTAAGGGCGCATTATTAAAGTTGCCTCGCCTGCATTGTGAGACAGTTCAGTTTTGTCGAACAGTATGCGCTCTGTTGGTGTTACGCCGCTGTACTTGTATGGTGTGTTTCTAAACCCATACCAGAAGGTTTGGCCGAACCTGTCCACATGTGCAAAGGCCTCTTTGGGGCCATGGTCGATGTAGAAAGACGAACTGGGGTCATAGCGGGGTATTGCGCTGTAGTCTGCCCCGTATGTTACATCTTTTGGAAAGTTGTTCATAAGCAGCGCAGTCGACTCCCAGATTGGAATGGTGTCGTTGTCAAGGGTCCCTTGGACTGCCGTTCCGCCAACTCGATTGCCACCGACCCCGTAGCCGGTGATCATGAACATATCCACAGCTTCCACGATGCGGCGCTGCCAATAAGATGCAACGGTGTATGGGTGAAGCGCCCCATAATCACTTGTAACCAGGGTCGTACTGCTTCCTGTGTCGCCTGACGCCACAATTGACTGCGAACCCAACAGTGGGTCTTGTGGCCAATGCCAACTCCACCCAAGCTTTAAGTCCGTGCCGGACCCGTCAGTCTTTATCAGGTAAACGCACACAAGTCGGTCTTGTATTATCTCAACATCAATCCCCTCGAGCACACGGTTTGTCTCGACGAAACTGTTGTAGAATGTGCTTGCGTTATCGGTGTGCTGGCTTAAGTCCAACTCGGTGCTATATGAGCCTACCTGGTGCGCCGGACTGCCGCTATTAGAAACGGTAGGGCTTGCGTTAAACCCAATAGGTGTTGCCACAATACTTGGTCGCCGCTCGAGCGACCTCCCCGTGGGCGTCATGTTTACCAATAAACGAAACCCGTTGCTGTCATCGGGGCCAGACATGCTTAACTTTAGGTCCGTGTTTAACCTAGATCTATTTTGGTGCAACGAAGCCATTAGTTAGACATGCGCTCCGTAAGTGACCTTTCACCCAACAAACCTAGAACCTCGTCTCTCTGTTGCTTAAATTCGCCTCTCACTGTCTGGTCTTTAAATGTTGCTAGGTAGCCCGCATCATGAACGACTGCCTCGTGCAGGTGTGGAAAAAAGCCACCCATGAGATCTACGTTACCATCGGTCATAGCTGTTTCACCCAGGTCCAGCGTCCCATAGACCCT
>JGI24006J15134_10000878_pt1 | contig 17541 bp, 27 predicted proteins | sample LinPmetageLP53_FD_15134 | JGI IMG/M metagenome (IMG submission 15134)
CATTCCTCCAAACTTTCATTTTAGTTTTAGCATTTGAACGGTTTGAAGTTCTAAATACCATTACTACTGGTTGTTTATTATATGCCTTACCTTTTTCAGCTTTAACAAGTGATGGTTTTTCATCTTTAGATGGGAAATGATCCACTCTATAAGCACCATTAGAAAATTTATCAAGATCAAAATAATGTACTGATTTATAACCTATTTCTGGTTTATTAGGGACTTCATAACATGTTTGAACATATTTAGTTCTAATTACTGCTTCTTCTGTTGGTCTACCTCTACTCATACTTTTTATTTTTTAATTTAACCAAAGATTTTTTTTATTTTGATTTTTAAAATATTCTTCTAATGTATAAAGGTCTAAACGATAAGGAAGACCATTTACGTATTTAACTTCTTTAGGCAATTCAACAAATTGTACTTCTACTTTATCTCCTACTTTAATTTTTTCACATAAAGTTTGTAATGGTTTAACACTACCATTTGATTTTTTAATTTTAGCTATATATTTCGAAAGGTGTTTACCTACGGTTTTATAATTAGAATATCTTGAGTTTGAGTTACTTGAAACTCCCTCTCCAAAAATACCAACTTTAATTACTTTGTTTTGGTAAATCCAAAGATAAACTCCATTTTTAAAACGAAATTCTTTAGGTACAGAAGGAACTAATATTTCTTCATCCCCTATTTTTTTTAAATAAAAAACTGTTTTAAATTTAAAATTATAATTCATAACCATTATTTTTAATTATATGTGAATATAATAAAAATTTTTCAAGTAAAGAAATTTTGTTCATAAATCTAATTCTTTCATTACTTCCTTCATATGACGACATTGTCTATCTTTTGCTCTCCATTGACCCATACAAGTACAAGTCACTTTAGATTCGCTAACATGCTTTACTACATACCAGCTATCTGGGTCTGATTTTGATTCAAATTTCCATTCTCTTGGATTTTCGAATTTAGTGCTAGCTTTTTTTCTACCACGAGTTTCATCTTTAGCTGTTTTAATATCAGCAAGAGTAGTTTGTGGTAATACTTCAATCCAATCTGGTGTAAGATATGTTTTACCATCTGTTGGGGATGTCATTAAGCCATGATATGGTGTTCTAGATTCATAATGGAACCTACTGACACCAATAAATGGGCCTAGACCTTTTGGTTTGATAGTAATACTAGAATCTTCAGTGTGTATAATACGGGTTCTAATATTTCCGTATTTATTTAAATTTTTGAATTTCCACAATGCCATAACCTATTATTTTTTAACGCCGTAAATATACGAAAGATATTTCGGGGAGCCAAATTTTTTAATACCAAATTGCAGAAGTAGAGTCATCATCTTCAAATGAATCTTTTGTAAAATAATAAAGTGCTAAAGAATATCTAGCAATATGTGGTGGACATTTTACAGTATCAGGATTTCCATGTAATGATTTAATAGAAGTATTAAATATAACACTTGTATTCATTTTTGGATGAACTTCAACTATTTTTTCTTTCGTTTCGTAGTCTAATAATTGTAAAGTTCCTCCCCAATCATCTGCCCAAATTGGATTTAGATAAATTAATAAATTAATTCTACGATATAAAGATTTTGTAGGATGTTTACTATAATCAGTATGAATTGATAATTTACCACCTGAAAGTGTTTTATGGGCTCCACCACCTGAATAGACATCATCTGCAATAAGATTTTTAATTCCAGTTAAATTTTCAAGTTCTGTAAGAAATGGTTGAGAATTAAAATATTGTAGATATTTCCATACAGTAGGCATATGATTTTCAACATCTTTTACACTATCATCACACCATGGGGTAAAAAACTTATCAACTTGTTTTGTTGTAGCAATAATAGGATTACTTTCACTCCCCCATAATTTAAACTCCCACATTTCATTAACACACTTTTGAGCATCTGCTGTAGGAATTAAATCATCTATAATTACATGAGGGAATGGTTTGGATGATTTGTATGAAGTTTTTAAATGGGATAAGTTAATCATTTCTTTAAATATTTAATATAATCTTTTAATCCTGTTTCTAAATTGTATTTAGGCTTCCATCCTTTTAACCAGAGTTTTTTATTACTACAAGTATAATATTGGTAACCTTTAGGGATTATATCTTCTGGATGGTATGTGAAAGGAATATCCATAATATTCATCTTATCTTCAAAACTTCTAGCTTCACCACTACCCACTTCATAAAATTTATTCCATAGTAATAATTTATAATAATTATTAAAAGCATGAATGTTAGCTGCTACTATATCTTTTACATAAACAAAATCACGTACTGGTTTTAAAGGAAAAAGTTTAATTTCTTCCTTATTTTGATTGCGTTTATACATTTGATAAGCAACTGATGCCATTTTGCCTTTATTTTGTTCACCTGGACCATAAACATTAAAATATCTTAATGCTACTCCATTATTAGATGTAACATAACCTTCACCAGCATATTTACTCCATCCATATAAATTAGACGGATATTTGCCATTAATTCCATAATTGGCCGCTGATGATGAATATATTAGTTTAACGTTGAATTTCCCACATAAATCCGTAAGATATTTAGTAACTTCATAATTAAGCAACATCATATAATTTACATCTTGCTCTAAAGTATCAGAACATGCTCCAACATGAAATACACCACATAATCCTTTTTTAAATAAGGATTTAAGTGTAAATTTCCAATCACCATGTAAATGAAATTCTTCAAAATTAAGAACCTTATACTTAGATTCTAGTTCTTCAGCTAAATTTTTACCTATAAAACCTTTAGTTCCTGTAATTAATATTTTTTCTTTCATTATTTAATTACTTAAAGGTGCTTTAATACTAGGATGAGATTTATAATTACTTAATTCATAATCAAATTCACCATTTAAAATATCTACATTTGATAATTTAATAGCAGGTAAATCAAATCCATCTCTACTAATTTGTTCTTTTGCTTGTTCAATATGGTTTGAATACAAGTGAGTATCACCTAAATTCCCAATTAAATATCCTGGTTTGTAATCAGTTTCTTTACATAGTAACATTAATAATAATCCATAACTAGCAATATTAAATGGTAAACCTAAAAATGTATCTACTGAACGTTGATTCCACATTAAAGATAATTCACCATCAGCTACATAACACTGGAATCCGTAATGGCAAGGTGGTAATGTCATTTGGTCTAATTCATCTACATTCCAAGCTGATACCATTAATCGTCTGCTGTTTGGATTAGTTTTAAGTTCAGTAATAAGATTAGCTATTTGATCATTACCACTCCAATTTCTCCATTGCTTACCATAAATAGGGCCTAATTCACCATCTGTTCTACCCGATTTTTTATAATCACCATCCCATATCTTACAATTATTATCTTGGAGATATTTTATATTAGTATCTCCCTTTAAGAACCACTTTAACTCAGTCACCATTGTTTTGACTGCCATTTTTTTAGTAGTAAGTAATGGGAAACCATCTGACATTTTATGTCTGATTTGCATTCCAAATTTAGATAGAGTTCCAGTACCTGTTCTATCACCTTTTTCTTTCCCATTATATAGGAGTTCAGCTAAAATACCTCTATACTGTTCATCTAATCTATTCATAATTTACTAGTTGGTGTTGATACTCCTCTTTTAGATACTACTTCAGCTGACATTTTGTTAGCAAATTTAATTGAAGTGGGGATATTTTTTGATTGGAAATATTTAGATATAAAAGAAGCAGTAAATGTATCACCAGCACCTGATACATCAATAGTGTCTTTTGGTGATGGTGATTTATATATAATATTCTGGTATTTGGCTCCTTGTTTACCTAAAGTAGTAATAATATTATCTCCTTCTAATTCAGGATTATTATTACTTTCTTGTTCATTTAATTTAACAAAACTAAAATTTTCAACTATATCATTAGTTAATTTACGTTTACTATCTAAAATAGATAATGTTGATTTACGTCCAATTTCTTTTAAATCTAAATTCCTTAAAAATCCTTTGTTGTAATCACTTACAATTACAATATCAGCTGTACCAATCATAATATCAATATCAGTAGACCAACTAAATGGAGTAACTTTATCTTCACCTTCATCAACTCGTAAAAACATATGATTAGATTTTTGTTCTATATAACGAGTTTTAGTAATAATTTCGTCATTCCCAATTAATGTAGTAATCCAACCTGGGAGTAATGTGTGAATATTACTCAAAGTATTACCAGCCATTCCTGGGTTTTCTGAAGTTTTAAGTGGGTGTAAAATTGGGACAGGTGCTTCTGGTGATAAACGTTTTATTTCACAATAAATAAACTTATCAACACAAATTTCGCCTATTACTAGAATGTTTAGCATATGATTCTTTTTCAATTTGTAAATCTAAAGTAGCTAGTATACATAATTTATGTAAATCGATGGTATCCATCAAAAACATATCTTCTGAGTCTAACATAAGGATTACATCCATTGGTTTAATTACCATTCTTTCCGTAGGAAACAAATTTAGGAGCTTGTGTTTTCTTTTTTTTAGCACGATAAGAAGGATGTTGCTTTTTAGCCCATTCATGCCATTCAGTGAATGCTTCGTATCGTGCTTTTGGTGATGATTTACTCATAACAGTTACAGTTTTTTTTACATTTTTGTTTATTACATGAATATACGGAAGAAATTAAAGTATAGCAAGCCCAAATTAAAGTTACTATACAAAAAGTTATTTCTAAATAAAATGACATTGTGTTTTATTATAAATACTAAGAATTTAACTGTTTAGCGACTTTTAACCAATATCTTTCAGTTCTTTTTATTTTATAACCTCTAGGACCACCATTCCAATTGCGAGCTATAACTTCATCACTATCATTTTTATGATGATATTCTTTCCAGATAAAAAACATTTGGATTGATTTATTACGATCAAATCTATCTTTTAGTTTAAATCTTATATCTGAATTGGTTAATTTACATATGCGATTTACTTCTCTAACCATAATTGGTCTAATTTGTAATGCACCTACGGCTTCATTTCCTATAAGATGCCTATCTCCGATAGCAGAATCATTATTACTAGACTCAATAAAAATAAGGGCATTGACCAATTCCCCAGCTTTAATAACAGGTTGAATTTCTTTTGTTTCAAGTTTAATAATAGTTTCTTCATAACAAACTTTTAAATTAGGTTGATGACTGATGCCCATAAATAGGGGCATAGCTCCAAATAACATAACTTTTTTCATTTTTTACCTTTTAATTCAACTTCCTTAATTGCAGATGCTATTAAAGCACATCCTTCATATTCTTCATGATATTCATGAATTTCTAAATTTTGCTTTAAAGTTTGTAGTAAATTTTTTCTATCTAAAGTAATATCAAATATATCACCTAAATCTTCTAGATGTACCTCTAATACTGGGATAAAGCGTTTTTTACTGTGAATATTTTTAATCGCTGTTGATGCAATAGCTTTAGATATTTTAATATCCTTATTTTGCAACATTAATTCAAATTCTTCTTGGTCTTTAACTTTAATCCTTTTTACCATTAGAGTAAATGTTATTATTATTAGACCATGAATATACGAATTATTTGTTGGGATTCCAAATTTAGAATAAATCTAGGAATTTTCCGTCACTTTCTTTTTTACGTAATTTATCTAATCTATCTTGATCTTCTAACATTTTATCAGCTAGTTTTTCTAGATGTTTAGACTTTTGACGCCCATAGTCGTTTACAATTTTACTATGCTTTTTTTTCTTAAGTAATGGGATTCTTTTTTTCATCTTCTTGATACTAAACTATAAGGATCATCATCATTATTTGGTTTATCACCTAATCCTAACTGTTCCATTTGTTGTTTTTGGTAATCATCCATTTCCCATTCAACATTACTTTGATATGTAGGAACATGATCTTCAATACCCTTAATCTGTTTGTCACTAAATATATCTCCTACTTGTAGAAAATAATGATTATAACAAAGTAATTCTATATTTTCTTTACGATAATTTTTTTTATTATTATCTTTAAAATTAAGTAATAATGGTATTTTGTAATCATTTACTCGTCTTTCATGAAAACTACATACAGAACATTCTTCAAGTAAATGACCTTCAGTTATTAGTCTGTATTTAAGTTTATCTGGGCTAAATGATGAAGCATCTATTCTACCTTCAATAATATCAATTAAAGCTGGTTCTGGGCCATCTGCTCTAAGAAATTTAGGTATACCTTTACCTGCTTGGTTTTTATGTTGTTCAAATAAATTAGGGTAACCTTCTTCAGTAGCGTCATAATTTTTAGCCCATTTTTTATAATGTATATAAGATACATTCATCCATCTCGCAGCTGCCTTATTGGATAAGGTTTGCGACATAGCAGCTAATATTTTTTCTTTGCTTAAAGGTTTTGCACTTGGCATTTAGTCATCTAAAATTATAGTCTCGTTAAATGTATGATCTCCTTCTCCAAATTGCACGTTTAATGCTTTTTTTGGTTTAGTATCGCTACAATTAATACAAACTCTATAACCATACAATGTGACTCTCAATTCAGGCATGTCTTCTTTACATGAAATACATGGAATCATTTTTATATTTTGAGGTATCTTCGACATCTGTTAACTTTTGAGGATACATATTACCGAGCTTTAAGAAATTTATATAATTGTTTTGGTGTTTTCAATATATGAATTTTTCCATCTTCAGTTTCTATACCTAAAAGAGTGCCATCTGCATCAAAACGTTCAAGAACCCACCACCAAATGACATCAGATTTATCATAACCAAATAACATAACAATTAAATTTTCTATTGTATGATAATAACTTTGAGTAAAACCCATTAAATCTACTCCATAATCTTCATGTAACTTATTATCAGAATTATATGCATGTTCTAAAGTACTTATAGTATCTACAAATAATAATTCAGCACGTTCCTCTTCTGATTTAGGGGATTCTTTAATTGTTACATCATCACCTACAAATTTTTGTAGTTGATTTAAAATATCTTTATCTTTTATCATTTAGAAACAGTAAAAATCTTTAAAAATGATTTCAATTCCATATTCTTTCCTTTAGAAAAATATTTTGCAGCTTCTAATCTATTAAAAGTAATTACTGAACTAACTGGTTCTTTAGTTGCATCATTACGAGCATAAAAATAATATTTAGTCATTAGGTAAGAATTTAGTTAATAATTTAGAATTGTTTATCGTGTTATGTGTAGCATGTTCTCCCCACTTACTAGCAAAAAATTCATGTGCTAATTGTTCTTTAAGAGTAGATTCAGCATCTTGTTCAGGTGTTTTACGAGTAGCAGCACCTGCAAAATGATAAAAATTAACATATACTCTCTTCATTAAAAAGTTATGATATTCACACTTTAAAAAGAAATCCCAATCAACTACGTGTGGAGAAGGATACATAACATCCCAACCCCCCACTGCTAAATAATCATATTTACTTATCATAAATGGTAATGTTGAACCATTTAATTCAGCTTGTTTATATTGTGTATCTTCAAATTCCCAATATTTTTCTAAATCAAATTCTTTAGGGGATTTTCCTAAATCTTTAATTATAAATTGTGGAAACATTGAAGGTGATGGTTCAATTTGATTTGGTGATACTACAACTCCTGGGTGCTGAAATGGGGTTAATTTTGTGTCCCAATTACGCGGGAATACGTTGTCATCGTTGACTACCAAAACATAGTCATGGGTTGCGTTGTAAACACCCCAATTCGTTGCTATAGGCAAACCTTGATTGCTACCTAAATCTAATACTACAACATCAGGATACTTATCTAGTATAGGTTGGTTTAATTCTAAAAACCCATCTACAACTACAATAATTTCATTATTATTAACTTGCCCCTCAAATGCTGATTTAAGACATAAATCTAAATATTCAGGTTCCTTATAAGTAGGGATGATTACACTAATTTTCATAATTTGCTCCAATCAACTATCGGACTTAAATATTCAGTTTCTACATGAGTTGAACAACCAGGGATACTAGAAACTAAATTACTACCTTCTTTCCATAAACGAGTAAATTTATTATGATCATCTGTAAAACCACGATCTAAATCACAATATTCTTTATGAATGTCTAAATGTTTTTTAAATGTACTAAATCTACAAGCATAGGTATTTGTAGTTGATGGTGTTGTTCTCCAATGAGTACTTTCAGTTATTAAAATTGTACTTGAAAGAGTTTCATACATAGGTAAAAAATACTTATCAGAATGATCATATAATGTAAGATAATCAAGATCTATTTGATTAAAACCTTCCAACATTATTTTTACCCAGTTATTAGTATGCATGTAATCATCTTCTAAAAAATATACAATATCATCTTCTAGGAGGTTTTGTTCTGCTACATAATTTACTACATTAAGAAAACTTCGAGCATCATCTCCTCCTTTTAGTTTAACTAATTCATAAAAATCAGAATTATACTTATTGATGAAATGGTCTTCATTAGGCTCACCATCAAACATAATAGTAATTTTTATGTTTTTTTTATGTTTGCTTGTAGTTTTAATTAGATTTTGAAAACATCCTTCACGTGAAAACCATTCTGGTCTACTTTTTCCTACTGAATTAGAGGAAACATTACAATGTCTTTGGTAAATGTGTATCATGATAAAAATTTAATATATTCTTGTCCAAAATTGTTTATAACAAATTGTTCATCTTCTCCTGTAGTAGAATGCATATCAGTTCTTCGTTTAAACTCCTCTGCATCTCTTTCTCTTTCGTAAAACCATTTATTATACTCTGCATGGTCTGAATTATTGAAATTGTATTCAGATATATCTACTACAAATCCTGGGGTTACTTTAATTGAACGGTAACCTGAAGATATATAGTGGGTATTTAACTTATCTCCAACAAAAGTATGAGGCCAATTAGAAAATGCTTCATGCCATAAATCAAATTTATCTAATCTAAAAGCAGCAAAATAAATTGTATCATAAATTTCTAAATCATTAAATGATTCTCTAGAGTCAAAATAGGGGTCAAATGTTTTTTCCATTGAGAAAAACCCAGGTTTTCTTTCACGTTGTAAACCTAATGATGCAATTTTAGGGTCTGTGGCAAATATTTCTAAACACTGCTCAAACCAATCAGGTTTGAATGGGGAAAACCAACCATCATTATCTAATAGTAAAATATGAGTAAAATCTTCGGGTTGGAAATATTGTGTAAGTAACATCCAAGCTCCACCTACTCTTAAATTTTCTTCTGGGAATATAAGGCCTAAATTATATTTTTCTTGGTTTTCTTCTAACCATTCTCTAGTCCCATCAGTAGAACCATTATCACAAACTATAACAGTACTACCTTCGGGTCTTACTTTATTAAGTAATTCAATAGTACCTTGTGTGTAAGATTGCCTTTGATATGCAACTATAAAAATTAATAGTTTATTTTCCATATGTTACTCCAGCTTTATTATAAATGCCTTCAATTAAGGTAATAACATTATATGTTTGAGCCAAATTAAAATCTTTTAAATTTTTATAAACATCGGGATGGTTAGGACATGAACCTTGATAAGAACCATATGAATTAGGCTGATTAACTTGATCATATTTTTTACTAATTCTATCATATTCTTGTTTAAACCCATGACTTAAAAAATTAGCAGATTCAATTATATTTAAGGCTTTACCTCCTATTTTCATATAACCATTTGATCCTAATAATGAAATAGAACTTTCAATATTATGTGGTTCTGTAGCTATTGTAGATTCAATAGTACCTCCAAAATCACCATAATCAACTAATGAATATACTGTATCTTCAATTACTCCATCTTTATGTTTGGTAGTGTATAATTTTGTAGCAACTACTTCTTTAGGTGCTCCTAGTAAATATTGTAATATATCTAAATAATGAATTCCAGTTTCATATAAAATACCTCCACCTACTTCTGGTTCACCTCTCCAACCTGAGAAGTATTCGAGAGGACGTTGCCATCTTTGAGTAAAACTAAAACCTCTAATTTCACCTAATAATTTATTTTCAAGTACTTCTTTTAATAAATGTACTGTTGGATTTAATCTAACTTGTAATACACAATAAGCAGTTTGTTTACTTTTCTCAGCGTGTTTTTGAATATCCTTTACATCTTTAATGTTAAATGCTACAGGTTTTTCAATTAATACATCACATTTATTAGATAAAGAAAATTCTGCCTGTTCTTTGTGTAAAACATTTGGGGTTGCAATAACAATAAAGTTAACATCCTCATTTTTAATCATTTTTTGATAATCAGTATAATGTGATATATTATACCTTTTACCTAAACTTTTAGCTAATGTAGGTTGTATATCACAAACTGATGTTAATGTAAATTCTTTATTAGCTTCTATTGCTTCTATATGTCTTGGGAAGATACCCCCACAACCAATAATTCCTACTTTATACTTCATCTGTTTGTGAGTTTTCTAATTCAACCAATTCTTTTTGAAGATCCGATTTTATTTCTAAAAGTTTTTCATATTCTTCTTCAATATCTGCTTTGTTTGGATTTGATGGGTGATAATTCCAAACTTCTTCTATTACTGTATTAACAGCTAAAATATCTTCCATTAAGTCATTTTTTGGGCTCATACTTTCTTACTTTTAAAATAATTTTCATTAATAAATTTAGCTTTAGCTTCTGCTATAGGGCAATTTCCAGTTATTCCTAATTTTTTTATTGCTGGTTGTTCATAAACTACATAGGGGTAATGACCATCTTTAGGACCTCTAAGTCCTAATTCTGATTTAATTCCTGTCATATGAAGTTTCATTTGACTATAAGCCATTAAACAAAGAGGTTCTGCTAACCTAAAATTAAAGCCTAAATATTCATGATGGTATTTACTGGTTTGACCTTGGTTGCAAATTGCTCTAATTTTAGAAGCATCTAATTTTGAATTTTTAGGAATGCAAATCATTCCTCCTTCAAAAGTGTTAATATTTTTAGTTTTCTGGAATGAAAACGTACCTAAGTCTGAAAGCATTCCTGCTAGCTTGCCATTTTGTTCTGCTCCAAATGATTGTGATGTATCTTCAATTACTACTAAATTATGTTTTTTAGCAATTTTATTAATTTTATCCATTTCACATACTTGACCAAATAAATGGACAGGCATAATAGCTTTTGTTTTAGGTGTAATAGCGGCTTCAATTAAATCAGCATTGATTAAATGGTCCTCTTCATTGATATCTACAAATACAGGTTTTGCACCTGATACAATAATAGATGTTACAGTGGAAATAAATGTAAATGGAGTTGTTATAACTTCATCATCAGATTTTAAATCCATAGACCATAAAGCAGCTATTATAGCACTGCTTCCATTATTAACTGCAATACAGTCTTCTAAGTCAAAGCGATCTTTAACATAATCTTCAAAAATATTTCTAATTACTACAGGCATTATTTTAATTTTTTTTGGTACCAACTAATAGTTTCTCCTAAACCATGTGTAAAGTCAGTAAGTTGATAATTAATAAGTGATTTTATTTTTTTATTGCTAGCTATATGACATTCTACATCAGCTTTTCTAGCTGGTTTGTAAATTGTATTATTTATATTGTAACCCATTCCTTGCATAATAGAACAAATATCTTCTATAACTTCTTTAATAGTAATTTGACCATCTGTAGATATATTTACTGATTCTTTAGGGGCTAATTTATCATAAACTTTTATAATAGCATCTACAGTATCATGTACATAAATAAAATCTCTACTTTGTAATCCGTCTCCCCAAATTTCTGGAGGGTTATTATTAATTAGATTAAACATAGTAACAGGAATTACAGCAGCCAAGGGTGGTTTTGAATTTTGTCTAGGACCATAATTATTAAATGGTCTAACTATAAAAGCATCTAAATTAAAACTATCAACCCAAGATTCTAATGCTTTATCAGCACCAACTTTCCCAGCAGCATATGTTGTTTTTGGATTTAAAGGATGATTTTCATCCATAGGTTCATAAACAGCACTACCAAATACCTCTGAGGTAGAGAAATGTACTAATGTTTTAAATTTATTTTTACGTTGTAATTCTAAAAGATTAATAATAATATTTGTATTACAATGGAACCCATTAGATGGATTCATAAATGTATAGTTAATTGGTTTTGTAGCACAATTAAAAACTATATCAATATCATGCTTATCAAATATATATTCTAAAGAAGTATAAATTTCACAATCATCTTTATAAAGAATAGCTCCCTGTTTAAGAGCATCTTCTAAATTATCTTCATCCCCAAGAAACATACTATCAACAATAATTACTTGCTTTGCTTTCTCTTTAAGTAATCTATCAACTAAATGACTACCTATAAATCCAGCCCCACCTGTAACTAAAATTGTACTGTTTTTTATTTTAGGTCTATTTTTCATTTTCTTTTATTTATGTACTTAACACCTGGTCTAATGTTTTTATTAACAAATGTTAAAGCTCCAATAACTGCTTTATTACCTATAGTGCAACCCATTTGTATTACACTATTAGGACCTATATAAACTCCATTACCTATTTTTGTTGGTTTTATTTGGATTGGTTTTTTACCTAATGAAGTAGCAAATTTTACTGTATGATGAGTATAAATTTGGGCACCAGCTGAAATATGGACATAATCTCCGATTTCTAAACCACCACTTCCATCTAATACAACATTAGGACCTATCCAACAATGTTTCCCTACTTTTACGTCACCTAAAATTAATACATTATCATATACAGAAGTACCTTTACCAAATCCTTCTTTTTCAGCTCGTTCCCATCTGTCGTTCATATAATCCCCTAAAGATAAACTTCTATTATGATTTATTTTTTTATCATAGTAAAGTTTATTATAGAATTTTTTAAAAATAAGTTTCAGTAAAGACATATTTAGAAATAGTTTTAATAATTTTTCTAGTATTAACTCCTTTATAACAAGGTAAAGTTATAGTATTTTCTTCTAAGAATTTAGAATTAGGTTGAACATTATTATATTTTGATTTATAATAAGAGGTATTACTTAAACAATAAGTACCTATAGTAGATTCTATACCCTTAGTTTTTAAGTATTGAATTAGTCCATCACGATTTATTTTTGAAGGAACTGTAAATACAACTGATTGTACATTATGAAATGAAGGATGGGTAGTTAAGTGGGGAATAAAACCTAATTCGGATAAAGCTTCTGTGTATTTATGTTTAATTTTCTTTCTGATTTTTATATTTTTATCTAGTTTTTTTAAACCCTCAATTCCCATTATAGCTTGCATTTCAGTCATTCTATAATTAAACCCAGAGGTAATAAATTGAAATCTATCTTCTTTAAAAATAGCTCCGTGATTAAGTTTAACTTCAATTTCATCAGCATATGAAGGGTTATTAGTAGTAACAGCTCCACCTTCACCTGTTGTAAGTAACTTACGTGGATGAAAACTAAAACAAGTTAAATCTGCTATGTTTCCATTTTTTATTCCATATTCACTACTACCTAAGGCACAAGCTGCATCTTCAATAAGAGAAATGTTATGTTTTTTACAGATAGCACTAATTTCATGGATATTTGAGGGATTACCTAAAGCATCTACAAATATAACAGCTTTTGTTTTAGAAGTTATTTTTTTCTCTAAATCTTCAGGCATCATGTTGTAGGTTTTTAAATCTACATCAGCAAAAATTGGAATTGCTCCAATATTTTCAACTACATTAGCTGTAGCAGGAAAAGAAAAATCAGAAACAATAACCTCATCATCTGGTTTTATTTTTAGTACTTCTAAACATAAAGCTAATGACGTTGTCGCTGATGTAGTAAGAGAAACATTATTACATTTTAAATATTCTCTTAAATCATTTTTAAAATGATCTACATATTTCCCTTTAGTAAACATTCCAGTTCTAAAGACTTCTTTAAATTGTCGTCTAACATCTCTGTAACGAATGTAAGGTTTTATAAGTCTTAACATATTGTATTTATAAATTGGCTTGTTATAGCTTTTGGAGAATAAAATTCTTCCATCCACTGTCCTATACCCATCATATATTCTAAAAGTAGATCAGGGGTTAGACCTTTTATATAAGTCGCTAGGTCATGATACAACTCTTGTTGTGTAACTCCAAGGGAAACTAAAGGTATTTCAGGTTTTCCAGTTAAATACTGAATTGAGTCGTTTATGTTATTCACTGTACTAAAGGTAAGATTACCATTAATTATACTTTCTAAAGTAGATACTCCATACCCACCTACAGTTGAATTAAATTGATCAATATAGAATATTGATTTTTTCTTTTCTTCAATAACTTGAGGGTGTGTTAAATTTTGAAGAACTTTATATTCAAATTTATTAGGATCTAAATCTAAAGCCTCTATTGATTCATTAATTTGTTGAGTACCTTTAGTATTAACATTTGAAGGTATATGTAATATAGTCCAAGGTCTTTTATTTAATTTCAATTCAAAATCTGCAATAAATTTATCATAATCAAAATTAAAGTTTTGATAAATATGAATAGGAGCATCATTCGATTCTTTATTTGATAATCTAAATAAATCTATCCCATATAAAGATTTATGAAGTTTATGTTTTTGTAGATGTTGATTATAATAACTTGCATTATTTCTATAAGTAGAACCTGCATGCCAAACTATTATTTTAGAATCTAAATTAATAATATCTAATCCAGTTAATACGAGAAACTGATCTAACATCCAATAAGTAGATCCTAAATGACTATTTTCTTCACCAAAAACTATATAATCACTATCTTCAATAAAACTCTTTAATTCATTTATTTGAGTTGAATCAGAACTTAATACATCATAATCATGTTGGAGATCATAGTTAAATATATGTTTTTTTAAACATATAGATTTACATTCTATGAATTCTTTTGATTCATTTAATAAGTGAGCATATTCAGTAAGAACATTAGCATAATCAATATCCGCTAAAAAACTTATTTTCATGATGAATGTTTTTGTTTATAACTTTCAAATGTTTCCATTAGATATTGTTCAATTTCATAAGGAACAGCTTTATAATAATTTCCTTCAGATAATTCTACAGAACCAGTCCCTACATTCTGGATAGTGTTTAATGCACTTATCATAAGTTGTTGTTCTTTATTTTGGATACGTAAATGAATATCTAGTAAAGTATCATCTGTGTAGATTTCAATAGTGGATTTTTCTATAAATAATCCCCTATCTATTTTTCCATCTATTAAATGAGTAGTTACTCCTTGTGGAAGATCATCTATAATAGCCCATTTTATATTATCTAAACCTCTATTTTGAGGCAAAATCCCAGGATGCATATTAAGAACCCCAGTTTTAAACCCATTAATTACCATAGGTTTTAATATTCTAGCTCCTAATATAACTCCTAAATCTAAATCATACTGCTTAATTAAATCTAGAGCTTGTTGTGAATTATGAGGTATTACATGATAATCTATTGAGTAAGATTCAGCAATTTTTTTAGGGTGAGTTAAATATAAATCTTTAGGAGATATTCTAATTTTAGATTGAGGAAAATTTAGTGGAATAGGATCAGCAGCTAAAATTACATCAGGTTTAAAACCATTAACTACTAAGTTATGTATTCCTTCTTGAGTTTTCCAATGAGGAAAATTATATGCAAAAACTCCTATTTTCATTCGCTTACGGCTTTACCTTTCATCTTTTCCCAATCACGTTCAGGTCTAACTTCAAGATTAGTTTTCCAACCTGCTTCTAAAGTATGCATTGGTGTACCTAATTCTTTACCTAATGTAATTAAAGCATTTACATCTTTAGGGAAACATACACCACCATATCCTAATTTACCATCTGGTCCTGGGACGTGTAAGTGGCTATCTCCAATTCTACTGTCACAAACAAAACCATATAAAGCATCATCCCAATTAGTACCCAAAGCATCACTTATACGTTTAAACTCATTCATAATAGATACTTTAGTAGCAAAGAAAGAATTATTCATATATTTAGTTAGTTCAGCAGTAGTTGCATCTGTATGAATATAGTGACGATTCATAAAACGCTCAGCAAATAATTTTTCTACTTTATGGGTTAAATGTTCTTCGCCTCCAAAAATAATTCGAGCTTGAGTTAATGTATCTAATTTAGCTGTTCTTTGAGTTAAAAATTCAGGGCAGAAAATAATATTAAGATGTGGATATTGCTCTTGTAATTTTACTGTTGTACCAGGTAAAACTGTAGATTTAATTATATAAATAGGTCCTTTTTTAGCATGATTAAAAACATTTTCAATGTAATAACTGTCCTGTGAACCATCTTTTTTCATTGGTGTAGGAACACAAACAAAAATAAAATCACAATCATGCACTTCATCTAAAGTATTCATACTTTTTAAAGGATCAACATCAAATATTTTAACTTCAGCTGTAGGACCAAAAGCAAATGCTTGTGATTCACCTACAAACCCATTACCTAATACTCCAACTTTTTTCATTGGTTTTCTTCTTTTTTCAATTATATCTCTCATAACTTTTCTAAATTGTTAATGTAATTTAATAATCTATCTTGGGGTTGCCAATTTAATTTTTCAATAGCATCGCTATTTTCTCTAAGTGTTTTTCTATAATTACCTGATTGGTCTGGAATGTGAGTGCAAGTTGTAGTAAATTTATCTTTAAACATTTGATATACTTCGTTAAGAGAATAATTACAGCCTGTACCTAATTCCCAAGCATCTTCATGTTTGATTGATTTCATTCCTACTCTCCATAAACCATCTACAATATCGTCTACATGGGTAAAATCTCTTCGTTGTTCTCCATCACCTACAATTGTAATAGGTTGATTATCTCTTATTTGCCTTCTCCAAATACCAATTACTGCAGCCCAATCACCATCGATTACTTCTTTAGGACCATAGACATTATAAAATCTTACTATTTCAATATCAGTTCCATAAGTTTTTTTATACATTTTACAAACTTCTTCTCCAAGATATTTGTAAGCTGAATATGGGGATTGGTAAGGATCATGATGTTTTGATGAGGAACCTGCATATACTAATTTTGCATTAGTAATTCTTGCAAATTCACATATTTCTTGTGTGCCTACTGTATTAGCTAAAAATGTAGCTGTTGGATTATTGAATGAAGGTTGTATTCTAGATAACCCAGCAAGATGATAAATTAAATCATAATTTTGAGGTAAATTTGATTGAGATCTTTTTTCTTCAACTTTACCTATAATATATTTACATCCTCTTTGATGATTTTTTTTACTACCAGTAGAATAATCATCTAAAGAATGAACTTTATGTCCTTCTTCTAATAATCTTTTTATTAAATTAGTCCCAATAAACCCAGCTCCTCCTGTAACTAATATTCTCATAATATGCTAATTTTACCTCTTAATATATCCCAAAACATTAACCAATCTGAAAGTTTAGCTTTAACTGGATCTTTAAATGCTGCAGGTTCGTTTTTTTCAAATAAATAGTGGCCAGTCCAAGCAAATGGATAAATTATAAAAGGTAT
>JGI24006J15134_10000880_pt1 | contig 17527 bp, 19 predicted proteins | sample LinPmetageLP53_FD_15134 | JGI IMG/M metagenome (IMG submission 15134)
GAATCTCCAAATATACCTATAACCGGTATATATGATTTTTCACTTCCTGTAATTCCAAAATCATAATCCACACTTGCTCCAACTCTAATACGACCACCACCAGTTTTGTCCCATGTTCCTAATTCTATTTTACCTTTATTTAATCTAATAAATAAAACATCGTTATTAACTTCATCACCTGCACTATTATCAACTGGTTGAAGCACTGTTGGCCCATCTACAAAATCACCACCTAAACTGGTTTTGACTACATAGTCATGGGTGCTAATATTATTTACTGAAGTTCTAATACCATAAGTAATATCACTTAATAAAATTGTAGAGTTTAATAATTTAGTTCTATTAATTTCTGTATCTTCTACTAATCCTAATACGCAACCTGCTGGAATAGAAGTATTTAAATTAGTAAACAATCCAAGTCTTGCACTGAATTGACCGCAACCTTTTGAAAAGTTCGTAGTTGAATATGCGAAATGTTTTGCCAATAAAGCATCGGCACCGTCAGTAGTTGTATCAATCACAATACTCTGCCGTCCTCCTATTGATTGACTTTTAACACCAACTTTAGTATTTCCATTACCACTGCCGAAATTCATATTGTTTGTTTTTTCTAATTGAAATGCTAATTTTTCTTCAGAAGTAAGACCAACTCTAATCTCTGTTCCAAATTCTTTAGCAGAGGGAACTCCTAATTGTTGATTCATTTTAGTTTGGATATCATTAAATAAATCTAAAAAATTACTTTTAGTATATGTTCCATGTTTAATATTTATGAGATGTTCACCGCCATATTGTGTTGTAAGTCCACCAACTGTTTCGGTTGTGGTTCCATCTAAAACTTGGAAAGTTAATTCATCTGAATTAGAATCTATTTCTATAATTTCCATTCGTTTATTTAATGACACGGACTGCATAGCAATTTCACTATCAGGTTTAATAAGTATGTCTTCATTGAATAAACTTCTGAATATTGCCTCACCTCCGCCGTTGACTTCTTCGTTTGCTACAAGAGTTATTAAAGTATTTTTCATTATATAATATAAATATAATAAAATTTTGTAAATAAATAAAAAGGTTATTTTTTAATAACTAAATCTAATTTTTTCAAATAATATGTTTTTTTAACTATAAGATGATGTATCTCACTTTCTAAATCTATAATCTTTAATGTAATTTCTTCTATCATTTTTTTAGTTTCTATTTCGACTTCATAATTTGTTTTGGATCTTGACTTTAGTTTACAAGTATACTTATTATTCATATTATATTATTATATTATTTTTAATTGGAAAGTTTAATTTGATAATTGATAATATAGCGTTAAAGAGTTTGCTTGGTCTCCATTAAAATTAATAAACCTAACATATCTTGCTGGGTGTTCTAAAACTCTATTAATTGTTTCTATATCATTAACACTCTCACTACTCATATCTTGTAGATATACAGAAATCATATTTGAGGCAGAATTAGTTAAACTATATTGGACTGTTAATTCAAATGAGTTAGTTGCTTTTCCAAAAAAAGTCATATATCTATATCCATTAGTATCTACAATAGCGGTTGCTGCCCCATCTGCTAAATTCGCTGCGGCACTAAGAGTTCCAGTTGCCACTCTTGGTGCGATTTCGGTTAATGTTGTTTCTAATGCTACTAAATCGGTGTGGTTTGCCGATATTAAACTGTTCAAACTTGTTTCCATCTCCGTATTTTTTGCTAAAATAGCATCAGCAGTGGTTTCTATCTCCGTATTTTTTGCTAAAATAGCGTTTGCTGTAGTTTCAATTTCTCCTAAATTAGTATTTACTAATGCTATTGGGATGTCGTCTGTCGCAAGAACCACTCGTTGGACATTATTATTTTTATTTCCACTATTAGTTTCACTTGCTACACCTTCAAAATAAACATCACTACGCACAGCAGTAGCGTTAGAACTATTAGTATCCACGGCAGTCGCTATTAATTCGGTGGCGGTTTTAATATCATTTGTATCACTATCAATTGTGGTTAATAAATCTTTATTGTCGCCAATAAGACCATCAATATCAGTTAAAGCACTATCAATTGAACCTAAATCACTATTAGATGCCGTAATAAGAGTTTCTATAGCGGTATGTTTCACCAAACTCGCATCTAAAACAGCGTCAAATGTATCAATTTTGCTGTTGGTTGCTGTAATAAGAGTTTCTATTCCATCTACGCTTCCTTTTATAGCGTTTGTGTCTTCATCAATCCCAGTTAATTTTGTTAGGGCATTATCTTGGACTCCATCTAATGTCGTAATTAGGGTTTCAATATTAGTTTGTTTTACCAAACTTGCGTCCGCCACTACATCTAATTGGGTTGTTAGGGTTTCAAGATTAGTTAATTTTGTTAGGGCATTATCTTGGACTCCATCTAATGTTGATAATAGGGATTGGACGGCATCACCATCGGCACTAATAGCAGTTAAAAGAGTTTCATTATTAGTTAGTTTTACCAAACTTGCGTCCGCCACTACATCTAATTGGGTTATTAGGGTTTCAACATTCGTTAATTTTGTTAGGGCATTATCTTGGACTCCATCTAATGTCGTAATTAGGGTTTCAACATTCGTTAATTTAGTTAGGGCATTATCTTGGACTCCATCTAATGTCGTAATTAGGGTTTCAATATTAGTTTGTTTCACCAAACTTGCGTCCGCCACTACATCTAATTGGGTTAATAGGGTTTGGACGGCATTACCATCAGCGGATATAGCAGTTAAAAGCGTTTCGTTATTAGTATGTTTTACCAACGAAGCATCCGCCACTACATCTAATTGGGTAATTAGGGTTTCAACATTAGTTAATTTTGTTAGGGCATTATCTTGGACTCCATCTAATGTATCAATCTTCCCTTCCAAACTTGTTAGACTTGCNTCGGCAACACTATCGTGGGTTTGAATTATCCCGCCAGAATCAACTAAAATTGCCCGTGCTAATCCATTTGTTCTATCATAACCAAGCGAAACTGATTTAAATTGACTACTTCCATCACCTATGGCGGACATATTATTTACTGCTCCTATAACTGAATCCAATCTCGTATCTATAGATGTAGTTTTAGTATTATTTATTGTTTGTAATCCTTCTAATCCGTCTGTATTTACTTCAAGAGTATCCACATTTACATTTATGTTTTTAGTATTTGTTTCTATTTTCTTTAGTGTTGCGTGTTGGTCTCCCAACAATTCGGTTTGATATAAACTATGACTATTTAAATGTTGTTTCGGCATTAATAAAATAATCAAATAAAAAAAAAATATAAAAAATTATTTAGGTAATGGTTTTACGACTTCTAAAAAGACAGCACTACAAGACCCTAATTTACTACTTAATTCCCCATTAGGTTCTAAAACTCTTATTTTGAATTCACTTAAATAGGTTGGGAAATCGCTATTATATGTGTATGGGATTGAACCTTCGCCATAACTGGATGTGTATTGTCCCAAACTATTATATCTTGAAATGATTGAACTAATTTTATTATTTTTATTATGACTTTCACGAACTTCGGGCATAATATTAGGCATCGCCACTTCTATCTTAAAATATCCACCCGCTTTTTCCACATCTAAAACATCAATCGTATTTGCTGTTAGGGTTTGTGTCCCCATTATTCCCCTTGTCTGTGCTGAATTTATTTCAACAATATCCACTCCATCTACATTAGTTTGGGTTGAAAATATTGGTGGAATATCAAATGCTTGGACTCCATCTACGGTTGCTGATGCTGTCCCAGCGTCGGCGTTTGCTTCTGTGTAGGTCGCTTCACTTGCTAATGTTCTTTTTTTTTCAATTATTCCATCCATAGCGATTTCTTCACCAGTTATATTCACACCATCGTTATATCCATATATTCTATCATAATAAACTTTTACTACAGTATTCGCATCTATTTCTTTCCAAGAGTAGGCGTGGAATAATTGACTTTCAACGGTTTTAGGCAGTTTTAATCCATTAAACCACAATTTTGCTGGGGTCATAGATGTTATATAAATTCCAGTATTTTTATTTAAATATTGAATATCTTTTAAATTTGCTTGTGCGGTTGCTTCTCCTTTTGAAAAACGAACTTGAGGGACTCCATCTTTTCCATATAAAGGTGAATGGATTGCTTGTAATTCTACTTTTTGTTGTTCGGCATTAAATGATAAAGCGAACTGACTTGAACCAATTAACGGATTAATAAATCCAGCGGTGGAAACTTCTACTGGTTTGTTCGCATTCGTTTGGGCGGGAAGGTCGGGTCTTGCTTTTGCTGTGTTAAATGTGAATGTGTGATTATCGTCTTGGGAAAAAAATGCGGGGGATGATATAAATGGTTGGTCGGTTTTATTAGCGTCATCTTCATTAAATAGTTGCCGAACTGTTTTTAATAATGGATTGGTTGAAAATGTGTAATCATTATTTAATGATGTTGTTGTGTTGGCGGATTTTAAATTTATATCAGTTATAGTGTCTGTTATTAATTTACATAAATCGGGTGGTTGAAAATCTCCCGCTGGAATATTAAAATTAATTGTTTGGGTGTAGGCAACATTAACTACATCAGTCGCACCATAAGTTTGAAAAACTTGGTTTTCGGGTGAAACGGAAAACCCCGTGTTGCCCCACTGGTTATTTGGATTTTTTGTGTGATTTCTNTTATTATCCAAATATTTAATGCCTTTAAACCAATCTCCGCTTANGCTGTCGGGGATAGATATTGGAATAGGCAAAATGTCCTCTGTCCCACCGCCACTATCATATAAATGGAAGAAAGCGGATTGATAGGTTTGGGTTGGATTATATTCGGGTGATGGAAGACTAAAACCTTTAGATAAATTGGCGGAATTTATTGTAAGCGTGTTATAATCTACCGAGTTTGGGTCGCTACTTTTAAATAATCCTAATTTTCTTGCTCTGTCGGGAAAAACTCCTAACCCAAATGTTCTACTTCCAAAATTACCACTTATGTCTTTTATGTCTAATGCTAATTGAGCGACTAACCATGGACCACCTCCATCGGTGTTCGGGTGTCCTACAGTTGTCCCGTCCCATAAAATATCAAATGAAACCAATTTTTTAGAAACTGCTGATTGGTCGCCTGTAGGTCTATTCATAGTGTAATGAACTCCACTTGCTTTTTCTCGGGTTGGGGCGGTTGGATGCGAACCAGCGGTTGGTGCGTCGGGTGAATTAAATTGATTTGCGATAAATGAACTAAAACTTTTAGATTGTGTTTCTGTCTGTAATGATGAACCCCAATCTTGATAATAATAACCAAATGTGATAGAACAATCTACACCAGTGTTGGGATTTTCATTATCATCGGGGTCAATATGAATAGTTCCATTTTGCGATGCCGAAACATTATCAACAAAAACTGATTTTACGGCAACTGTGTCTCCCTTTTCAACCACTATGGGTTCGGGCAGTCTAACTAAATAATCACCAGCACTATTCCTATAACTATTTTTTCCTTGTTCCGCCAACTCTACTACAATTGATTTACTCATAATAGAATAATAAAATAAAAAAATATAACTAAAAAAAATGCGATTACATATATGCGATTTTATAACCGCCATTACCGATTTGGAGAACTTTACGGCATTCGGCAAAAATGTGAATATCATATGCTAATTCATTCTGTCTAATAGTTAGTGTGTTATTTAAACCAGTTCTTTCGTGTTGGAAATTCAACTGACGGATTTTGTCTTCAACCGAAAATCCTATATAATCACTATGTCCTATTCTTTCGTCCATTTTATTCGCATTTAAAGGTGGAACACCACTACTGTTTTGGACTACGGCATCACGGTCTTCACTACCCACATTCTGTCGGTTGGAAAATGGAAGAATATTTAAATCACCCCAAGACTGACTCATCAACATCGCCTTTTGACTATCGCTTCTAATCCCATCACCAGCAAAAATATTAGCACCATTTACTCTTAATTGGAGTTTTTCTCTAAATAAATTCACCGAAGCAAAATTACCTAAACCTTGTGAAACATCGCCAGAATAAATATCAGTTTTCACCGCTGGAACTTTCATCAAAAGCATCCTTGATATATATTTATTATCAAAACCATTTACAACAGCGGATGTTGGTTGAACTACTTTATCACCCGCTCCACCAGCGGGATTAGCGAGTGCTGGAATATTATATTGGTCGTGTTCTATTTCATCCCATACTACAGATTTTTGGGATTTACGAAGACTATTAATAGCACCTTCCGCCATAACTTGGTCGCATAATAGTTCGGGTTCTTTAATTTTTACCCCAGCAATATCTTTTAATGTCGCCACTACAGTAGGGTCAATAGTCCATTCAATAACAACTTTTAAATTTTTCATTAATGATGTGTCTAAAATGGTTAAATTTTGGAGGATAGGAAAAACCTTGCGTAAATCCAATAACGCTAATTTATTATCAACATCATTAGCACCATCGGTAGTAGCAATAACATCATTCACATCGGTAAAAACATAATTACATTTATCATTATCATCAAGCATATAACCCACTCTCGCTTTTGAGAGTTTGGAATGGACACAAAGATTATTTTGGTTATGGTCTCGCTGGGACATAAAACTCAACCACCTATTTGCGTGGCGGGTCGCCGAAATTTCAACTGAACCATCCATTAATCTAATATTTTTTATACAACCATAAGCACCAGTCAATTCATTATGTTTTTTATCGGCACTTGCGGTCAATCCAATATTGGATAAACGAAGATTGGGGAAATAAGCGGTGTCTTGGTCTAATCTAAATTCTGTTAAAGTGTTATTTAAATGGGTTCTTGGTTGAAGATATTGAACTTTTACGCTGGTTGAATATTGTCCGCTCATTAATAAAATTAATATATATTATTTTTTTATAAATTTTATATTATAAAAAATTTAAACATCTTTTAGTTTTTTTATGTTGTTTCATATTAGTTCGGGCAATTTTTAAATCGCATTTATCACACGGCACTCGTTCCATTAATTTATGCCGATTTAATTTATACCAGTTATTTAATTGTTTTTCTTCTACTTGGGGTTGATAAACAGTTGGGTTTTGTTTTAATTTTTCAAATCTTTTTTCGGGGTAGGTTGCTAAATCCGTTGTTTTTAATCCATCGTCTAATAATGTGATATTATCGCTTTCATTCTTTTTATTTCGCCAATATAAAACTTCTTTATTTAATTCTTTCACACTATCACACGGATATTCTATTAATTGTTCTATAGTCCAGTTCATTATTCCCCCAGTTTCTCTAATATAGTTATATAGTTCGGCATTCCACCTTGAACTATCTTTGTGTTTGGCGTGGCGTGTGTGTTGATGTAATGAATTTTTAATATTTATTGTTCCACCTATATAAACCTTTTTAAATCTCGGGATTCGGCATTTTAGCATATATATAATTGATTTTGAATATTCACGACCCATCTAATAATAATTTCTATTTTTTCTTTAAATGGGATAAAAAAGAAAAATATTTATAATAAAATATTACAGTCTTATATATGGTTCGTGTGGGTAGATATGATTATTCTAAAAGCACAAGTGCTGGTAAAAAACTAATGGTTGTCGTAATTAAAAATGGTAAAAAAAAAACAATTCATTTCGGCGATTCAAATATGGAACAATTCAAAGATAAAACTGGGATTTGGTCGTCTAAAAATCACGGCGATTCTAAAAGAAGAGCAAACTATTTATCTCGCTCGGGTGGTATAAAAAATGGTAGTGGAGGTCTTACCAAAGATGACCCACACTCACCTAATTATCACAGTAGAAGGGTATTGTGGTAGGTGTCCTTTAATAAAGAATAATGTGGTAGGTGTCCTTTAATAAAAAAATATATAATTCTATTAAAAATAAATAAACTCATAACTATATATGTAAATCTATATAATATATTAATATTTTATTTTTCTCCTTCCAACCAAATTGTAATTCTTTTATTTTCTACTTCTGTTTGGAATTCATCATTAAAATTTTCCCATAATTCAGTAGTTAGGTCTTCAATAGCACTTGGATTTCTAATTACTGAATTTAGGTAATAACCATAAAATTCATTTAATGTGTTATGAAAAGCAACTGAAAATTCTTCTTCGGCAAATTCATAATCGTCAATTTTATCTGCGATGTCTTGTTGGTTTTTCCATCCATCAAAAATATCACCCATAAAATTATTAAAATGGATTTCAACATTCACAATATTAGGGCATCGGGAGTCAAGGTTATTCATCTTGTTATATTAAATAATTATATCTTATTTTCAAATCAATTTTATTTTAATATTAATATTTAATTGTATTATTTAATTAATCCAGTCTTACAATAATTAGCGATGAGGAGATTTGCTGTTTAAACTTTTTTTTTTTTGAACTTTTTTTTTTTTTGAAAACTTTAAATGCCGTTTCTCCCTACCGCTAATTATTCTTATTCTTCTTATTACAAATATAGATTTATTAGATTATTATTATTTTTATTACAAAAAGTTATTAGAAAGATAATATAAAATATATAGAAATATAATCTTGTTTATTATTTATAGAATGAAAGACCAAGCAGAGATATTTGAGGGGACACAGACCATAAATAAAAAAGAAATAAAAGAATTAGAAGAAACAGACACCATAACTGAGATGCCCGATGCTATTCCAGAGAAATTCGTAAAACAGAGAAAGAAACGAGCACCCCTTAGCGACGAACAAAAAGAAAGATTAAAACTTCAACTGGCGAAAGGACGGGCAACCAGTTTGGCGAATAGACAGAAGAAAGCAACTTTAAAAAAAATAGAAAAAGAAGAAAAAATAACAGAACAAGAAGATAAGATTTTTAAAGCAATTGAAAAGAAAAAAAATAGTTCAAAAGACCAATCTAACCTTTTAAATGAAATAGATGAATTAAAAAGAAAACTGGCGGAAAAAGAACAACCACAAGCACCAGCAGAGACACCGCAAAAACCGAAGAAAGAAAGAAAACCTAAACAAATAAAAAAACCCATTACACCGCCCTCATCACCCGAACCCGAACCCGAACCCGAACACGAACCACAACCCGAACCGCAACCCACTATGTCTAATAGAAATTTAGCAAAGATGATGCGTGGATTACGCTAATTTATTATTTATAAATGATAAGACCACCCCGACACGGAAGACAATAAATCCCATTTTTTATATCATTTCCAATTGCTATGGCGGGTTCTTCTTTTCTTTCGCCAACAATTTTATTACATTTATCGCATTTTAAAACTTTAGATTTTTCAATTCTTTTATCAATCCAACCAACCAGACCATCTTTTTTATGTTCTTCATCCCAATTTTCTACAATCCAACCCCATCCCTTTTCCATCAAATCTTCATTATCTCTAATAAATTCAACAACTCTTTCTTCACCAACTAATTCTTCCATCAATCTTAATTCAAGATTAATAATATTATGACTGAATGGTTTTATATCAATATAGGGGATTTCATCTTCAATTTTTTCCATCATATTCATATATTTTTTTTCGGTTTCATTCGGTTTAGAACACATCTTGCTTTAATAAAAAATATAGTTGTAATTTTATCAAATCAATTTTATTTTAATATTTAATATATTTAATATTTAATCTTCTTCCATAAAATTTTTATATGGTAGGACACCTTCAGTATCAAGCATTTTCAAATGGTCTTCTTTAATTCTAATTCCAATAATTCCAAACCAAGGGACAATTCCAGTTGGGACACTTTTATATCCACCATTTTCTTTATCTCTTTCCCAAGTGTAATCCATTTTCAAAACCGCCATATTAGCACAGCATTCTTCAATCCCATTTTCATTCACTATAAATTTATATGCTTTGTTTCCGTGTATGATTTTATTCGCCATCGCCCAGCGGGGTTCTGCGTCTTGGAACATTCTATGGATTGTAGTTTTAGAATCTTTTACATTTTTTTTATTAATCCAATTAACAAGACCACCCACTATTTTTTGTTCGGTTCTCAAACCTTCATCGCCATTAGTTTTAGTTAGTTTCATATCTTTGGCGATGTATGGGTTTCCAACAACTGGAAGAATAACATAAACGGTTTCGTTGCGTCCAGTAGCACTCATCTTGTTTTAATAATAATCTTTTACATCATATTTTTTCAAATCAATTTTGTTTTAACAAGAATTTAATAAGACTCTTAGTAATTTTTCTTATTATTATAATAATATTCTTTTTGTTTTTTCTTAATAAATTCCTTATTGGTTTGATAGTAGTTTTTCTTTTGTTCTAAAATATATGTTCTATTATCTTTATAATATTCTGCTGGGGTTCTTAATGGTATTTTAACATTAACACATTCGGTTTTTTTAATCCAATCTTTTTCTCTTAAAGACAATTCTATTAAATTTTCGCACGGATAGTTTTCTACCAAATGTATTGTAGGATTAATAAAATTTTTAGTTCGGGTGGGGTTGGAAGGATGCCGATGATGATTAAATCGCAAAGACAAAGCATTCGTGGTTGCCCCAATATAAACATCCCCCGTCTCGCCACAAACCACTTTATAGATTTTAGCATTACTGAAATTACCCATTATATTATTCTCTAATGTTTTAAACAAAAAAATTAAACGCTATTTATAGTCAAGCACAAAAATTTTAGGTTCTTGGACTCTTTCTTTATTTGGATAAGGATTAAAACGGTATGTAATGGATTTTAATTTCATTTTTTTTTCAAAAAGGTTGGCGTTCTGTAATTCAGTAAAAATAGCACGGCAAAACGATGGGTCAGTATTATCAGCAACAAATCTAATCATATTTCTAAAAACTGAATATTTTTGATATCCAAGATGATAAGCATTTCTATATTTAAAATATAAAATAACTAATTCTAAATAATTATTTTTTATTTCTTGTTCTTTTTTTGTAATCGCCATTTAATATATAAATTATTTTTAACTAAAATCCAAAGCGACTATTTTTTTTCTAATAACTATTAATCCATATGAATTTTTTTCAATTAGTCCTTCTTTTTTTAAAATAGACCAATTATCATTAAAATATTTCCACCATTTATTATAAAATATTCTTTCAGTTTCCGTAAATGAATTGCTTTCATTATTATAAATTCGTTTCCGCATCGCCTTCCATTCTAATTCACGATTTCTATCGGTTATTTGGATTCTTAATTCTGCGATTTGATGATTTTTTCTATAACAAGATTTAGAAAATAAAATGTGGTCTTCATAATTTTCGGGGATAAATTCACGACCACAACCTTTACATTTTATTATTTCATCTTCATTCATTTTTGCGATATGAATGGATGACTTTATATGTTGAGTCCAAGACCGTCCGTTATTTGTTTTAAAATCACACGCTTCGCATTTATATCCACCGTTGCTTATCTTATTATATTTTTTAATTAAATTATCAAAAGCATATTTTAAATTAGTTCCTTTTTTGTTTTTTAATTTTTCAAACCATTCACTCATTTTTTTATCTTTTAGTTCATCAATTTTAGATTGTGTAATGGATTTTTCTTGTAGTTCTTCTATGTAATTTCTCATTAGTTTCATTTAAATAAATAGTATTTTATTATTTAAATCAATTTTTAATATATAAAAAAATATAATTTGCTACAAGGAGGGTCGGTAAAAAAAGATTTTATTTTGCTCGGGAGCATTCAAAATAAATAATATGCCGACCCGAAAGTGCCGTTCCATCTGTGGGTTCTAATTCAATCTGTAGATTCTGTGGGCGATTAACGAATGGGACGGGACAACCAATTAGTCTTGATGGGATTCCCAAACTTTTATTTATTGTTCTTCCATTACCCGTTAAAACTGCTTTATTACTTCCAGTATCTCTAACAAATTGTTTCTCTTTTAAAGAATGAATTGGTTCGCCGTTATTCATAAATAATTGGGATATTAAATCTAAATGTTTTGGCGAATCCATACTTACTGCGGTAGGTGTTATTTCTTTATTATCAATAGTAAAACGATATTTATTTAAATTAATCATTTCACTTCTAACACCCGAACCAACTGTAGAACCTTTAAAAAACATAATATAAAAATTCTTACACGCTTCGGGGATTTGATAAACACGATTGGCGACTTGGTTGTTGCCCGATGCGTAGGTGTCTTCATTTGATATGTAGGTAGTGTATTGGAGGGCGGGTGGTGCTCTTGCCCCCGAATTATTCATATAGGCGACTAACTGAACTCTTTCAATTGAAACTGACGAAGAACCAGCGACAATAGTGGATGGGACTCTTGCCCGTGAAACAGTTAGTTTTTTTCCAGTAGTTGCGAGTTGGGAGATGACTGAACTAAATGTTAGTGTAATTGACCCATTAGCATTAAAAACAATAGCACTAATCGTATTATTAGATGTTCCCGCAGTTCCATCATTTTTGAAATTTAACGCCAAAGGCATCCCAACATAAAAAGGCGAATTAGATTTATTAACATATTTAACTACTGTAATTAATTGATTTACATTTTCAGCATTTCCAGTAGCGGTGGTGTCTTCAAATTGTCCCGCTCTTAAATCATTTATAGCGTCCGCTTCATTACCTCCAGCACCACCCGCCTCAACAACTCCAATAGTATTTTTGGCGGATGTCTTTTTATCACTCCCCAATAAATCTTGCGAACCGATGCGAGTTTCTAATTTATCAAAATTAAATTCAAAATGTAATCGGGTTCGTCCATAAGCATCGGTGGAATAATTATCAGTTTTACAACAATTCATAACACTACTTAATGGAATAACAATATCTTTATGTAATTCTTCTCTACTTGGGTCAGTCCCCTCATTCACTAATCTACCATATTCTTGTGTATTAAATTGAACCCCTCTATTTAATCCACTCATTCGCCCTATGTCGTGTTGGGATTCTTCTAAATTTGTTTGATAGGATGATAATGTATTTTTTAACATATCAACACGACGGATGTCTTCCAGTTTCCCACGATTTTGCGAAAACATAGATGCGTTTCTTATTAAACTGGCGGTGTTTGAATAAACAATATCTTTGAATCCATCTGCCTCTGTATCTAAATTTAAAGCAACATATTTATCAACCACACTACCAGCATTAACAGTCGTTAGTGTTCCACTGGCGGCTGCGGTGGTTTCGCTATAATCATCAAGTGCTTGGACTGTTCCTTCGTTCGCAATAACCCGAACAGAAATATATGATTTACTTAAATCTAAAGAACCCATCCCACTTGGAATATCAATATCGGCAATAGACTTGCTTCCACTTGTATCAAAACTGCCTTGGTTCGCATCAATTCTCAAAACTTCATCCATTTTATATAATAACTAAATATAAAAAAAATATAAAAAATTTAAACAAAAAAATAAAAATTATGCTCCCATTTGAACTCCATAATTTGCTGTAGGTAATGGGTCATTTTTTGGGATAATATTAACAGCGTGGTGGGTCTTAATAAACATTCCACCAACAATAGTTGCTAAACCTAATCCAGCGGTTATGGCGAGATTGACTGGGTCTTCGTCTGCTTCGCCCGACACTTTTGTTGCTGTTTTTAAATCATCCACTACATCTTCACCTTCATTTAATTTTGTTGCTGAATTTCCAACATTACTGCCTACATTTGCTCCCGATTTTAAAGTTTCACCACCAGTCAAAACCTCTTGTGATGGGGCGGATTCAATTGCTGATGGATTTATTTTGCTTACGGCACTACTATCGTTTCCCGATGTAATCATATTTCTTCCAACATTTTCGGGCGAACTGGCGTTATTTAATTTTGGGGCATTAAAGGGACGACCAAAAACTCCCTCACTCTCTAAATTAGGTTGGATTTGACTTGTATTAGACAATCCTTCGGGGACACTTGCTTCTCCTCCAACTGCTTTGGCGATAGGTTCTGCTTTAACCACCGATGAAAATGCTGGATTTGCTACTTCCCCATTAGGCACTACTCTACCGATTTGCCGACCTACTGCTTCTTTTAATCGGTTCGCTCCCATATTCAAACCCCGACCCACAACTTCTCTCATATCTCCTCTTGCTCCCGCCTCCGCAAGACCATCCATCTCTTCTTGTGTTGCTCCCATACCTTTCATTATTTTTTTAGATTTAGACATCGCCTTTAATGATTTACCCATACTTTCTTGAGTTAAATAACCACCAACTCCTTCTATGGCACTTCGTCCAGATTCGGCAATATCTCGTGTTTTTTGTTCTAAAACGGGTGGTCTGTATCCAGCGACGTGGGATGAATTATTTAAATTTTGTGCTAAAGATGCGTATTGTGATGAATCCATATATATTAGTTTTTATTTTATTCTTCGTTTTTTTTATGAAATAATTGTGGTTTATAATATTAATGAATGAAATCGCATTATGTATCCCATCCTATAGGCGACCTCAAATCTTTAGTTCATCCACTTATAACTTAATAAGCAAATTACAATTACCTATTTATGTTTTTTTAAAAGATATGAAAGATTTTGACGATTACACGAATCATCCTAATTATAACTGGGGTTCAGTTCATATTAATTTTATTATAACACACAAGGTAGGTATTGGTGCGACACGGGATTACATTAGGTCATATTTTCCAGTTGGGACTAAAATCATTCAATTGGACGATGATATAAATGCTATAAAACAAAAAGACAATAATGATTTTAATCTAAAAGATTTTATTTATTTAATGTTTGAAACTATGAAAAAAGAAGAAACCAATTATGCTTCTTTATGTCTTTACCATAACACTTTTTTTATGAAAGAAGGTTATTCAACTAATTTAAAATATTGTGGATGTTTTTTTGCCGAAATCATTACAGAAGAAAAAATCATAACACCAATAGACCAATTTGAGGATTTTTTTTATAGTCTAAAAGTTTTTGAAAGAGATAAAAAAATAATAAGATTTAATGATGTTTATGTTGAAAGTAAATGGTATAATCCTATTGGGGGGATATGCGAAGATAAAGGTGGTCTTGAAAACCGAAAAAGAATATGCGATGAAATATCAAAAGATTTAATAAATAAATATCCTAAAGCGATGTCCCGATATTTAAAAAAAGATAATATATGGAATATAAGATTAAATTCATTTTATAAATGATTACTTTCTTCTTGCGATTTTGTGCCAAAATTTTATTTCTAAATTCCTTCCTTTTGTTTTAACTATATATGGTTGTTCTCCATCAGTCCCATACATAATATCATTATAGTTTAATGTTTCGGGATTAGTAGTAGGCATCTTACCATCATAACCTTTGTAAAAATCAAACTGGGCAGAAAATTCCGCCATCTGTTGTGCGAAGTCCCCTTCCCCAGTCATCCTCAATTCCTCATTACTCCGTTGGTCGGTTTTTTTAGGTTTCTTTTCACCTTCAATAAAAAAATCAGTTTCTTTTTTACTTCTAATAAATGAATTAATTATTATATCTCCCTTTCTAACCTTTTCAAATCTTAATCCTTCTTTATTTTTTTTTAGTTTTCTTTTAGTATCGTTGATTAATGTAGTGGTTCTTACATCACCTTTTTTCGCCAGTATTTTATAACATTCTAATAACACATTTTTTATTTCGGTTTCGGGGATTTTATATGTATCTTTCCAAAAANAATTTTTACTTTTTGATGGTTCATCTTTTTTGAAAGAATTTAAAAATTCGTCTTTTTTCTTTTTAGTTAAAACCAAAGCACTTTCTTTTATTTCTGTTATAAATTTTTTTACTTCTGCTCTATTTAAAAAATCATCTTTTTTACCTTCCGTAGATTTTTTAGGTGGTTCTACGCTTTTTGCTTTAACTGGTTTGCTGTCTTTACTGTGTGTTTTTCCACTCATTACTGTCCCATCGGGCATCTTATGTGTTGCTTTTGCTTTTGCTTTTGCTGGTTCTCTGTATCCTTTTTCTTTTGTTCCACCTCCTACCTTCCCCATTACATCACCGAAACTAAATGCTGGTTCTTTTTTTTTTAGCGGTGTTTTTGCTTTAGGTTTTTCTATTTTTTTTTTAGGTTTTTTTTGTCCTTGAAGACAAGTGGTATATAATGATTTATCCTTTCTCTCTTTGGTAAAACAAGTAAGTTTAACCATATATGATATAATTATTTATTTTTTTTCTTCCGTTTTTCTAAATCATAATTTTCAAAAAAAACTAATGAATATCTTGTTCCTTTAAATGGTTTAACATAATGGATGTATTTACTTCCATCAAATTTAATGGGTTCATAAATAGCATTTACGGTTGCGGTTTTAGTGGGATATTCAATTACAGTCTCACCGCCCTCAAAATCACCAAAACAACATAAAACAGATTCACCAATATTTTGCGAATCACGGTGGGGGGGACAATCATAATTTTTATTTATTTGGACTTGACTCCACTTGAAATTATGAAAATAATAAAAAGCAAATTCTCTAAATATTTTTTCCAGTTCGGGTTCTTCTTCTTTTATTTTAGTCATATATAGTCCAGTTTCTTCATCTAATTTTTTTGTTTTGGTGTCGCTGTTGCGACTACGCCAAGTCAATCCATATAACATAGAACCGCCAACACTTTTAGGGACTGCTTTCCTTTTATTTTTAGTCATCATTCTAACTCTGTCGCCACCACAATAAAAGTCTATATTATTTAATATAGTAGTCATAATATAATTATCAGCAAACCAATCTCCAGTAAAATAAGAACTCATTAATAATATCAACCAAATTAAAAATGATTTTAAAACTTATCCTACGGAGCGAACAACAGTTGTTGGAATTCTCCTTTTCTTTTTTTTATATCTTTAAATAAAAATGTTCTTTTTTTGGTTCGGTCATCCCCAACACCATAATTCTCTTCTACTTCTAAAGCAGTTTTGGTGTATTTTTTAATTAATCGTTCTCCAGATGTAAATTTTATATTACCATCATCGCCCGTCCGCCCGTGCCGAATTTTTTGCTTACTCCCAACTGGAAATTTTTTTTTAATTTCATCTATTATTTGTTTAACCAGTTCGTCAGCATAACCTTTTGGTATAGGTCGGGTTTGATAACCGTATGTTGGTCTTGCTCTGTAAGTAGTCCCACTACCGCTGGTTGTATTTCCTAATTCGTGTAATAGAAAATCTTTATATTTACCCACACCCCTCCCCCCGTCTCCCGCACCAGCACCAGCACCAGCACCAGCACCGCCATCCTCCTCATTTTGTTCTTTATATTTTTGATATTGGTATTCCATCTCTTTATCTATTTCCTCAAATTTATTAACTTTAGGTTTGGCGGGTTCTTTTTTAGGTTTTGCTGGTCTTTTTTAGGTTTTGCTGGTTCTTTTCCAATTTTTAATTTTTTAACAGTAGGTTTATATGGGGTTGGTTTATCAACTTCTTTAATAATTAATTTTTTCTTTTTAGGTGCTTCAGTAATAGTAATTTTAGGGACTTTGGGTTTAGGTTTTGCTTTAGGTTTTGCTTTAGGTTTTGCTGGTTCTCTGTATCCTTTTTCTTTTGTTCCACCGCCCACCTTCCCCATTACATCACCGAAACTAAATGCTGGTTCTT
>JGI24006J15134_10000884_pt1 | contig 17498 bp, 21 predicted proteins | sample LinPmetageLP53_FD_15134 | JGI IMG/M metagenome (IMG submission 15134)
CCAACAATAATTATGTTTGAATATGGTAAAGAAGTAAAAAGATTTGAAGCTGGATTAAGTTTCAATTTAGATAAAGATAAAATCATCAAGGCAATCAAAAATGAAATTGATGAAATACAACTAAGGAAGTTCCAATGATATATTTAGCAAGATGGTTTAAACAAATACTAGGTAGCGTAATGTTAATTAGTACTTTAGCAGCACAAGACTTTTTTAAGTTTAGTACTATATATGGTGCTTATAGCTTTAGCAGTCCTGTAACTAAAGAATTACAATATCAAGTGTCTGGTGGACAACTACAAGAGTTACAAGAAGAACTAGATGACCATAGTATTATGACCTTTGGTATTAGAAAACTAGCAAGGTTTGGCTATGAGAATAAACCAGAAGTTTGGTATACAGGAGAAGAAGCACCAATTAATGAAAGTGCTGCTATTGGTAATGTACCTACTGGCTGGGAGTATGTAATACAATACTCTGACCACAAAGAGTTTGAAGAAGAATTTGTAAACGAACAATATATGTTACGCTATATGGGAAAAAGTTTTTTAGTAAAAGCTAATTACGATTCAAGGGGCTTAGAAGACGTAGAGTTTGCAGCCTTAGATATGCGTTACAAAAAAAATATAGGTAATCTTGCATTATCATTAGGTGTAGCCGGTAGAATGCACCCTGCATATCTAGACTTTAGACCTATTGATTTATGGTGGGCTGAACAAGATATTAACACAGATAACTTTACTCCATTCTGGGACTTTGCATATTTCTATGGTTATACAGATGAATTTGTAGAACAGTTTACGCAATATGGTTATAGTTACTTTGATTATAAGTGGTATGATGCAGAAGGTAATCTTGTTGCAAATACAGATGACCAATTTTATAAACAAGTTTATGGAGAGCTTGTTAAACAATATAATGAAGAATATGCGAAAGACTTAGGATACCAAAACGAACTAAGTTTATCAGTAGGTGCAGACTATTATAAGTATACACCAAAGAATTGGTTGCATATGTGGGTTACAGCTTACCCAGTAACTAAAGGTATGTCTGACTATTCATTTAACTATGATGTAGTAGACAATAACATGGATTATGACCTAGGTTTAGTTTATGGTTGGAAGTTAACTAAAAAGTTTGGAGTATTTTTAGAAGGAAGATTTCTTTCGATGTATGACGTACAATCATACGAATCGAAGGTTGGATTAAACTGGTTAATATATTAGTGGCTGAAAGAAAAAGAAAAAAAGCTATACGTAAGACTACTAAAGGAAAAGGAGCTAACTATAGAAAGACTAAGTCTGGAGCAGGAATGACTGCTAAGGGCGTTAGAGCTTATAGGAAAGCAAACCCTGGCAGTAAATTAAAAACTGCTGTTACTGGTAAAGTAAAGAAAGGTAGCAAGGCAGCTAAAAGAAGAAAATCTTATTGTGCAAGGTCTTTAGGGCAACTTAAAAGAAGCTCTGCTAAAACTAGGAATGACCCTAATTCAAGAATAAGACAAGCAAGAAGAAGATGGAAGTGTAGATAGATATGACTAAAAAAGGATTATGGTATAATATTAACAAAAGAAAAAAAGCTGGCACTAGTAGAAGTAAAGCAAAGTCTACTATAAGCACGAAGTCTTGGAACGCTATGAAAGCTGGATTTCCAAGAAATAAAAAATAGGAGATAATATGAATTGTGAATGTGGATGTGGAATATGCCTAAGTTAAATATGATAGGCAATATAATTGATAAAGTAGCTGGTCACGTAGACAAGTTTACTTTAGATAAAGAAGAAAAAGCTCAGTTAATACAAGAGATTAACAAAGCACAAATAGAAGTCAATAAGATAGAAGCGGGTTCTACTAGTTTCTTTAAGAGTGGCTGGAGGCCGTTTGTAGGATGGACTTGTGGGGTTGCATTGTGTTATCACTTTGTATTACAACCTATGTTAGCTTTTGTATTAGTTGCCGCTGGATATAGTATTGTATTACCTGAATTTGATATGACGACACTAATGACTGTTTTAATGGGATTATTAGGTCTTGGTGGGATGCGTAGCTTTGAGAAGGTAAAGCGTAGTGCCTAAGCAGTCAATACCTTTAAATAAGTTTGATGGAGGTCTTAATAATAGAGACTCTGCAAGAGATATTGGGCCGAACTTCTTAGCTGAAGCTACTAATGTGGACGTAAGTTCTGTTGGTAGAATAAGAACACTTGGGGAGTTTAAGAATTTAGGAACATCTCTCACTAGCAATGTAGACAATCATCAGCCTGGATACGGACTATTTAAAATAAATGTAGATGGTCCACCAGAAGCTAGTGGAACTACTACTACTGGAGAGCACTTAGTATATGTAAATGGAGATGCAGAAGTTTATGTAGGTCCAACATCGAATGCTTTAGCTGCTTGGCATAGTGCTGACTTAGGTAGTGTTTCTACTTGTAAGCCAGTATATTATTACGCAGATGGAGGTTTAAGAATATCAGATTCTGAATTAGGAAATGCTTCTGAGACTGTAGCTTTACAAAGATTGGTAAGGAGTGCAGATGGATACGCAGCCCTTACAGAAAGAATGGATTTAATTAATGATGGATTCGCAGGACCGGTAGACGCAGATTTTGAAGATAGTGACGGGAAAGATTGTGTGGCTGCAGCTAGTGGAGCAGAAGCAGGAGAAGACCCTAGCTCAGACTTTCTAGTTCAGACATTACCTAGCGGTTCAGATGGATTATGGCCTGCCAGTACTTATGCTTTTGGAGCTAGCTATGTTTATTACGGAGGACAAGAGTCAAAGATATCTACAGGACTAACAAACATTTCAGCTGATGGAACTATTACATTAACAGATGGACAGTTTCCAAATATTAGTGTATCTATAGGAGACGGTGACATAAAGCTAGCAGAGATACAAGGACTTAGAATTTACTTAAGAGACAATAATAATCCTGATGACGAGTTTACTTTATTATTAGACATTGACTTTGAACAAGGGTCTAGAATATCCTTAGCAGATGAATTTGACACTCTAGTAGGTGCATCTGGTTTTGAAGTAACAAGTGACTCTAAAAATGTTAATGCGGACGTAAGAGCTTACGCTGTTAAACAGCCTGGTCTTGATACTTACTCTACTATAAATGGGTACTCTACAGAAGAAAAAGAAATATCTTTTAATGGTAACACAGCTTATGGTTATAAAACGGCGGTTGTAGCTAATCAAAGAGCCTTTGTAGGTAATGTTGATTATGTTGATTCTGAAGGTAGAACAAAAATTATGGGAGATAGAATACAATATACTCCAGTTAGAAAGTATGATTTATTTCCTCAAAGCTATTACTTAGACATAGGAACAAACGACGGAGATGAAATTGTTAAGCTAGCAGAGTTCCAAGATAAATTATTTGTATTTAAAAATGATAAACTATTTGTTATTAACATAGCTTCAGGTTCTGATGCTGGTTGGTACGTAGAAGCAGAATTAGAAAATAGGGAGTTCANNCTCCTGGAGCTGTATGTAAATCAGATTTAGGTTTAGTATGGGTTAACCAACACGGAATGTTTAGTTATTCTGAGCAGATACAAAAANTATCTTCAACNATAGATGACACTACTTGGCAAACAAACATAACTGCAGCTACGGCTATAGTAGGATATATTCCTAANAAGAATCAAATTATTGTAGTTGGAGATACAAACGACACAACTCCAGTTGGATATATATATGACATACAAACCAATTCTATTGTTAACGTTAATAGCACTAGTGTTCTAGAGGGAGATAAGATTACTAACTTTGTAGTATATGGAGAAGAATTAGTATGTTTGGCAGATAGTGGTACATTTAAAAGATATGACCCTACGCCTGCAGCACAAACTATAGACATAAAAACAAAAGAAATAGACTTTGAATTACCGTCTGTAGACAAAAGATTTTATTCTGTATATGCTACCTATTTAAATGGTAATACTGCGGCTGTAATATCTGCTGGATTAGACGGAGCAGACCCTTCAGATATATTTTTAAATGATACAAATGCCAATGCGTTGAACAATACAATTGACGGAACAACTGTAACGGTTATGGGAACAAAAGAGTTTGCTATAGCAGGTGCAAGTAAGGGTGGTAAGTCGTTACAACTTCAAGCTTCTGGTGCAGTAAGTGCAACATTTGAGTTACAAGATTTATCAATTATACTAAGAGCAAAAGGACAAAGATAATGTCGTTAGTTAGAGGTAGAAGAGTAGCAGGAACCAATAAAGAAGTTAGACGTGGTGCGGTAGCTAAGTCTGATATGAAGAATGGAGAAGAAGTTATACAATATCACAACGGCAGACTTAAAGTAGTTAGAAAAGAATTTGGTAAGATGTTTGAATTAGAGTTTGTTCAAGCTAAAGGACCAGCAACAGAAAAAGAATTAAAGACATTTGCTAAAAACTCTGATGTTAAGAAACCAGTAAAAGATGCAATTAAAGTATTTAAAGACGGAGTAAGAGTAGCTAAAGGTAAAAATATATTTATGACTATACCTACAGACGCAAACTCTGCCGTAGAAACTGGAGAAACACAAATTATTACATCTGGAGCTAACGCAGGAAAGTTAATAGACCAGTGATAAATATACTTGACATAGACGACAAAACTTTAGTAAATTATGCTAATGAAATTTATAAATATGCTACTATTAGTAGCTTTATTAAGTATAACAGGAGATAATGTGAGCGTAAATAACAATCAGATAAAAAAATTAATTAAAGACGTTTGCATTCAACTAGGAGATAAGTATGCGAAAAGTGAGGCTTTGGATATTGTCTATGCAACTGGACTTGTGGAGAGTAAGTACGAATACATTGAACAAATTGGAACTGGTCCTGCAAGAAGTTTTTGGCAAGTGGAGCCAGAAACAGCTGTTGATAATTGTAAAAACTTTATATCAGCTAGGCCTGAACTTATGCAAAGGGCTGCAGATATTCTTGGCATTGACCCTTACCATTTTATTGACCCTAAGCCTGATAATTGGGACTGGATTCTTCGTACTAATATTGCTGCTGGTATCTTGCACTGTCGTATTAAGTACTGGCGTGTACCAGAAGCTATTGAGCCTGGTCCAGAAGGATTAGCAAAGTATTGGAAAGAACACTATAACACAGCAGAAGGTGCTGGTAGTGTTGAACATTTTTTATTATTAACAAAAGGAAAAATATAATGGCAAGTTTTGCACAACTAATAGGAAGGCTTAAAGCTGAACAACAACTTAAATCTAATATAAATCAAAGTAGTTTAGGCATAGATGTAGAAGAAGAAAAAATAGATTTAGAAGAAGCTAGGTCTGATTATAGAGACCAAGTTGAGGAAGCTCAAAGAGGAATGGCTAGGAATCAAAGAAAAAGAAGTAGAAGAGGATTGCTTGGAAGCGTTCTTGGAACTGCTTTATCTTTTACTCCATTAGGAGCGGTAGGCGGAGCTCTTGTTGGTGGATTAGCGTCATCTTTATCTAGAAGTAGAGTTAAGCCTTATACTCAGGCAATTAGTAGCAATCTCCCTGGAGGAAAGTTTCACGCACAAGCAAGAAAAGATTTTAGTAGAGATATAGCATCTACAAACAAATTTATATCAGACGCTGCAGAAGGACAAAGTTTATTAAATATGACTAATGCATTAAACGATGCATATAATGTATACGGTTTTCAAAATGCATACGGAGAAGACGTTAGAGATTTCTTTGCAAGGGGAAAAGAAAGAAGAGCAATGAGAGGATTAGAAAAGAATTATGGAGATGATATACAAGAAAGATTATTAGGAAATACTCAAGTTTAAGGAGAAAATTATGGCAATGTACGACGATATATTAAAACAAATGCAAGGAAGTTTTATGCAAAACAATTCAAAAATGTTTGGACAGACTTCAGGATTTAATAATAACAGCTCTGGGTTCAACTATGACCCGAATATTATTAAAGGAGATGGAGGAATATTAGGACAAGCCGGTGGAGGTGGACCTATAGATGACAATCCAAACCCTGCTGGAACAGAAGGAAACCCTAGCCCTAATAATAATAACCAAACACCTGGTTCCACTACTTACGGAGGACAATTTGGTTCTACTTTTTCTGGGGTAGATGACGTTCTATCTTCTGCAGGACAATCTGGATTTAACTTATTTGACCCTGCTTCTCAATTTGGATACGGCTCAGAATACTCTGAATATTTTGGAACATTTGATGTTGGTGGTTACAATGAAGCTATGGAAGCACTAGAATTATCAGAACAAAGAAAAATGTCAGACATTGGTCAACAGTTTCAATCTAGGACACAAGGAATGCAAGCAGACTTACAAGATACTTTACTAGGTATGATTGGAAAAGAAAGTACATCTGGACTTGTTGGAGGTAGAGCTAATCAAAGAAGAAGACTAACTAGAGAAAGCGGTCAGCAAGGATTAGAACAACTAGGACAGCAAACACAAGCAAGATACTCTGGAGTTCAAGAACAGATAGGTCAACAAATAGGAATGTTAGAAGGTTCTTTAATGGACTTTATATCTAATCAGTCAAACGTAGCATTAAATTTAATGCAGTCTGGAGCAACTAAGTCTGAAGCTGGAAGTGAATATAATGAAACTTATGCAAATCAACCTAAAGGTAGTCCTATGACTGCAGCTCAATTAAGTGAGTATAACATATTTGGAGACTTAACAAACAGCACTCAAGCATTTCAAGCTTTTGTACAAAACGCACATAGCAATTTAAATGCTTCACAACTAAACGAATTAGCTCAAGCTATTTACGCCCAATATCAAGGCAGTGAAGAGGAGACAATATAATGGCAAGAAACCCTTTATACCCAGTATCAGCTGGAGAAACAGCAGTAGACAAACTATTAAATCAAACTTTACCTAGAATTATTGCAGACAAAGAAGCTGCTAATGAAAGACAACAAGTAAGAGATGATGCTTTAACTCAACAATCAATTCAAAATAACTTAAATAGAGATAAATTTAATTTTGATAAAGCACAAGCAAAAGACGCTAGGGACGAAAAGAGAAGAGAGGAAGCTTTTAATAATGCTAGTGTAATTATAGAACAAGCAGACCTTTTAACTGACCCTGCGAAGAAAGCAATTTTGTATGAGAGAGCTGGTAAATATATACTTGAGTCAGGAAGAAATCCATCAGACTTTGGAATAGGAGAGGGTGGAGCTATAACAGAACAAATACAAGGAACTATTGAATCAGATACTTCATACGATGAGCATAAAATACATTTAGACCCTTCTACAAATCAAAGCTCTACTGAAGCACAGATTAATAAAGCTTATTTTGCTGTTGCTCAAATTAAAAATACTTTAAGCGAAACTAACAAAACAGAGTTTGAAAGTTTTGTTAGTGATTGGGAAACAATTGATGACACAAGATTTGACTTTTATAAAAGACCAGAGTATGCACAATCAACTATTGATACACTTCAAACGGCTACCAAAGATTCTAAGATAACTGTTGACTACAGTTCAGTTCCTACAGAACTTAGAAAAGAAATTATCGATGCTATAATGGCAGGTAGAAGTTCAGCAGATGCATTACTTGGAGCTCCTACAAGCGAAGAAGTTAATGCATACTATGAACAAAATTATAACCCTTTTAAATTAGCTAATGAATCTGGAAAACTTTACTTAGGAGAGTGGTATGAAACTCTAGATACATCAGAAGAAAGAACTACATACCTTTCTAATATTCCTATAGACCAAGCTGTAGTAGACGCAAGAAATATTGTATATGCTTTATCTGTTACAAAAAAACTTGAAGACCAAATAGAAGGAGAAGCTTTAAGAAAAGCAGCAGTTGAATTTGGTATTCCTGAAAAAGTATTACTTCAAATAGAAGATGAGTTTTTACCTCAACCTCCAGCTGAAGTAGACCCAGAAATAGATAAAAAAGAAAAAGCAAGAATTGAAGCTAGAAACAAAAAGAGAGAAGAAGATAAAGTAGCTTTATACGGAAATATTCTTCAAGGCGGAGGTATGAACGCAAATAGATGGAGAAGTGTAAAAGTCTACTCGGATAGTCCTTCAAACGAATCAAGAATGAAAGCTGAAGTTAATCTAAGAGGTCAAATAGCAGAGTATAATAAAACATATCCAGAAGCTAAAGTAACTTTTGAAGAAATACTACAGTTATATAACCAATCTAAGAAAAGGAAATAATGCCACAACTTAGACCAAGACAAAATTTTGTTGGTACAACAACCGATAAACCTAAAATACAATTAAGACCTAGAAATCAATCAGAAAACGTTTCAAGTTACAAACCTTACAATGATATGACTAAGGAAGAAAGAGATTCAGACAGAGAAAAATTCTGGGACTCTGTTCCTGTATGGTATAAAAAAGCATACAATGAATCTTTGGGTGGTATGATGCATCAGATGATGACTGGTGAAAAATATTATGACTTAAAGAGTGCTCCACCTAATATTGTATCAGATTTTGTCGCAACACTAGCTTCATTTTTTGCTTCTAAAGAAGATTTAGCTTTAATGGCTGCTAGTGGAGGAACTGCTAGTATTGCAGGTAGAGTTGCATTAACTAAGATTGCTGGTAAACAAGCATCAAAAGGATTAGTAGAGAGAAGAGTTGCTGCACAATTAGCGAGAGGAACAAACATATCTTATAAAACAGCAAGAACTATTGTAGACGATGTTGTAGAACAAGGTCTACCTCAAATGGCAATTCTTGGTGCTCACGACGGACTGTATAAATCAGCAACCAGAACAAGAGATGAAATGATGAAATCTGGTAATACTATTGAACTTATGACAGGTAAAGAGTTTGATAAAAATGGAGGATTCTTGGGAGGAACCTGGACTAATAAAGAGAACTTTGGATTAAAAGCATTTGCTATGAAAGAAGTTATGCTTAACTCTAAACTAAAAGATTATGCAAGAGGCGGAGCAATGGGACTAGCTGGAGGTACAGCTAGGGCATTAAGAGCACTTCCTTCTAGAGGTATAGAAAATTTAGCAAAAAAAGGTAGCACTGTTAGAAAAGGAGGATTAGAAGTTTTAGAAGCTGTGACAGGAAAGAAAAAAGGTGCTGGTTTATTCTATGAATCAATGACTTTTGCTGGACTCCAAGGCCCTTTATATGAAGGAAGAGCTCCTGAAGCTGCGGACCTTGTTACTGGACTTGCTTTAGCTGGAGCTATATCAATACCAGGAAGAACTATATCATATGGAAAAGGAAAGATTAATGAAAAATTAAAGTTTGAATTTGCTGATTTTAAAACTAAAGAATTGACTCAATTAGCCGCCGAAGCAGAAAGGTATGGTGGAAGTGTAAATTACAATCTATTAAATCCTACTGCAAGAGGAGCGGTCGGACCAGTAATTAAGGGAACGAATGTAGCAGTTAGAGAAGGGTTAAAAGACTCTAAACAGAAACCGCCTAAAGAAGCAATAGGTAGTAGAAGAGTATCTGTACTCCAAGATAGTATTTCTCAAGACGCCAAAGGAAATCTTACTATGAAACTTAAGGTTGGAAAAGGAGACGGAAAACAAGCTGGAATTTTAGAACTAGACGCAAGAAATACTAAAAAGTTTTTTGATTACTACGTTGAAAGACCTAATGAATATAAAAAAGATTATGGTAGTATTATACGTAAAAGAAAAGGAGAGATAACAAAGTTTGATAAAGTTAGAAATGACAAAGTTATTGAAGTCCTGGAACAAAATGCTAAAAAAGGAACCAAGGGATATAATAAAAGCGATTGGGATAATGCTATTGGATATCTTGCTGGTTTAAAAGTTAAAGGAACAAACCAAGCTCAGTTTAAAAAGATAGCTAAAATGGTAAGAGACGGCAAGGAAGTTACTTTAAAAGATATGAACGACTCAACTAAAGCTATTCTTGCTAGGTATGTAGATGACGCTAAGTATATTAGAGAGTTTGTAAATAAAAATTCTAAAGTTTATAATGTAACAAGATTATTTAATCCTGCTGGATTACTAAATAAAGACAAAGGTGTATTTTCTAGAGCTCTTACTTTTTTTAAGCCAGCTTATTCTCAGTTAGATAGCAAATATGCTAAAATGGCTTTAAGAATGTTAGACGAAGTAAGTGTTGGAGCTCAAAATAAAACTGCTGGAAGATATGCAAAGCTTGATGAAATAGTTGGTATAGGAGACGTATCTATTGTCGGAAAATCTACTGCATCTTGGTGGAAAAAATATTTAACAGGTGGAGAGGCTTGGGACGATTTAAATAGTATTAATCAATTAGATAGATTGAATAAAAATACTAAAGGAAGACAGACTGTAATTAATGAACTTAAAGAACAGTTAAATAATAAAAATTTATCCAAAGCAGAAAAAGATAAAATAAAACTTAAAATAGAATTTCTTCCTAAAATGAAAGAATACACAGACGAAATATTTAAAGATGCTAAAGATGTAGGTATAAATGTTGCAGATTACGTTGAATCATATGTTCCTTTTATGTTTAAAAAAGAAGTTCTTGATGTTTTATTTGATGGAACTAGTCAGATAGAAGAGAGAATTAAAACTATAGCAGGAGATATAAGGATAGATAAGAATTATGGAAAAGAAACTATAAAAGAATTAAACAAAGCTATTGAAGAAATAGTTAAAACTTTTGATAAAAAACTAAAAAGAAAAGGTAACGCAAAAGGAGATGACTTTAAGTCTATGTTCAGTAAACTTATGGAAACTAGGTCAGACGGGACAAAACCAGACGCTTTTGACGCTTATGCAACTATGGCTATGGGTTTAGAAAGTTTAACAAAAAAACAATTTGCTCCTTTAGAAAAGTCTAGAAAATTAGGAAACACTGGAGTAAAAACCGGAGAGTTTACAAGAATAGCTTTAGAAAAAAGTGAGTTATATGAAAAAAATATAATTAGTTTGTTTCAAGATTATACGGCTGGTAGTACAAAAAGAATAGAAATGGCTAGAGCTTTTACTCCTGAATACAGACTTTTAGATTCTCTTAAAAATAAAATTGGAGATGATAAAATTCCTTTTTCTTTTGTACCAGGATATGCTGCAAAGACTGAAAAACAAGCCCTTGAAATGGCAGTAGATATTTTTACTGGAGATATTAATTTTGATAAAAATCTAACTCTTTCTAAATTTTTACAGTCAGTAAATAACTTAGAGATGTTTACTAAAATTGCATCTGGTTTTGCTCCTATTGTTAATATTACCCAGACTATGATATCATCTATGATAATAAGTCCTATGGCTGCTAGTAAAAGTATGTTTGACTTAGCTAGAAATGTTACAGTAGGAAAAGGCAAGAACAAAATGCGTATTAGGGATTGGATTAGGGAAACAGGAGCTACTGTTCGTACAGCTTTTGAAGAGCTTATGGTAGCGGACCCCTATCTTCAACAAGGAGCTTCTGTTCTGCAAAAATATGGAGAAAATCCAACTCAAGAAATTATAAGAGATATTTTATTTGGAACTGATAGAAAAAAAGCATTTAGAAATGGAATTGATTTTATAAGAAATGCTGCAGATTTAATAAAGACTAATAAAACTGAAGCAGCTAGAAGAGGTATAGCTAAACTTACTCAAGCAGGTGCTAAGTATAGTGGATTTACAAAAATTAATGAAGTAAACCAAGTCATAGCTGCAGCTACTGCCGAACAATTAGTTATAAACTTTACTAAAATATTAACTGGTAAAAAAGTTGGACTAGGTATATTAGACTCTGCTGTTCCCGAGCTTAGAAAAAGGTGGGCTTTAAAAAGTTTAAAAAGAATGGGATTAAGCGAAAAAGAAGTTCTTGCTAACGCAGATAATATTATAAACAGAGATTATAGTTTAAAAAACGTTGCCCTTAAAAGACAAATACAAAGAGCTATGACTAAATTTGCTTTAGATTCTCAAATGCAAAGAAGTTTTACCAAAGACCCTTTCTTTTTTAATGACCCTAATATGAAAGCTTTATTTCTTTTTAAAAGATTTGGATACAGGCAAGCTACATATATGAAAGCAGAAGTAGAAAGAGAAGTATTAGACGGAAACATTATGCCTATTTTACAACTTGGTATGGCTGGATTAGTTGGAGGTCCTGCTGTTATGTGGGCAAGAGAACAATATTCTAAAATTTTAACAGGAGAAGAACAGTATTATGGTAGAGAAAATAGAAAGAAACTATTAGAAACACCAGACTGGCAAGATTATATAAATGGATTTGCTAACGTAGGTTCTTTTGGTATGATTACAGATACTTTAAATGAAGATGACCCTGGAACAACATTCGAAAGATTTTTAACTCCTGTTCAATTTGACGATTTTGTTAGGCTTCAAGATGGATTATATACAATTTATGATAATATAACTTTATATCCAGACCAAAAAGATGTTCCTATAAGAAAAGGTTTAGCAGTAATGTTGCCTATTTTAGGTACTATTCCTGGTAGGCTTTTAAAAAGACCTCTTGAAACAGAAGCTATGACAAAAGATAGAGTTAGAAATAATAAGAAAAGAACTGTAGAGTACGTTAGAGAGTTAATAGAAGCTGGGCAGTATGATGAAGCTACTGAAGTTATAATGGCTTTTAACAAAGTTTTTGCTGCAAAAAACGTAGATAGAAGTATTGCTGCAAAAGCTTTTGGATTAAGAGAATCTACCTACAGAGGATATCCTAGCTTAGCAATAACTAGAGGAGACATTAGTCCAACAATTATGGAAAAAAGATATTTCAAATCATTATTAAAACAACAGAAAGAAAAAGTATACATACCTTAAGGATAAATTATGAAAAATGATAATAAATTACAAGAAATTATAAATCAATATGGAAATAAAAAGAACGTAGAAACTAAAAGCTCTACTATTCACAATGTATTAGAAAACGCTGGTCTTATTCCCGGTGTTGGAATGGCTCCAGACTTAGCTAACGCAGCTCTTTATGGAATTGAAGGAGACGGAGCAGGAACATTGATGTCTTTATTAGGAGCAATTCCTGGTTTAGGATTAGGTGCAACTGTTGGTAAGAAAGCAAACAGAGCCGTAATCAAACTAGATAAGGAAGGAAAAATAATAAAGGATAAAAACTTTACAGATTCTTTTAATAGATTATCTAAAGAGGTAGATGAAAGGCAAGTTGCGGAATTAAACAAGGGTGGAATAGGAGAATTTAGTGAATTTAGAGATTTGGAACGTATGAGAGAACAAGCCAGAAAAATAATTCAGAAATTAAGAGAATCCAACACTCTTGACGACTTAAGGAAAATTTTAGGTAAGTCCGACTAGAAAGGTATATCATTTAAACTTCCTGGAACTCCTGCTTTAGATACACTCATCTCAGCTTCTTCAACACTATCGTATAGTGTACAAGTATCTGGGGAAAATCCTACCGTTGCTTTTCCAGTCGAACCATATCTATTCTTAGCAACAACAATATCCAATCCAAACCTACCATTTCTTGCATTCTCAAAATCTACAGTCCAGGGATAGTGAGTAAATGCTACAATCTCTGCATCTTGTTCTAAGTTACCAGACTCTGCAAGGTCACTAAGCTTAGGTATTCTCTCTGTTCTATACTCTATGTTACGATTTAATTGAGATACTAGTATAACAGACATCTGTTCTGATTTACATAGCCACTTATATTTCCTTGAAGTGTCACCTATCTTTAACCTTAAGTCTCTCATATCATTACTAGGATATTCTATAAGTCCTATGTGGTCATCAATGACTACGTCTGGCTTTATACGTCTTATCTCTCTAAAAGTTCCCTCTAAATTTCTAATGTTATCAAACATAAATAATTTGTCAGTATACTTTTCTTTAATAATATCTAAGCTCTTTTCAATAACATTTTTATTAGTTACAGCATTATGTCTTAGCATATGATAGGTTACTCCGTCTGCTTCCATAGCAATAAACTTCTTCATCATCTCTGTGTTAGGCATCTCTCTATTAAACATAACCACCTTTTTGCCAGACAACACAAGATTACGAGCTATATTGGCGACTGTCGTAGTTTTAGCATTACCAGGTCGCCCAGCAAATATGGTGATTTCTCCCTTAGTCATACCAGATATAATATTATCTAGCGATGCTAGGCCTGTAGTAGTCAGGTTTCGTTGGCTAAACAAAGAGTCTTTTGTCTCTACTAATAAAGAATCTAAATCAAACTTTTGCCCAGGCTCAAGATTAATTAAAGAGCTAGCAGTGTTATGTACATCTACAAGCAATGTATTAATATCGTTTGTGTTGTCAGAAGCCTTAACTGCAATCTCGTGAGACTGATGTACAAGCTTTCTTCTTAGCCAGTCTGCATTCATCTGTCTTGCATAAGATATTACATTTGCTGTAGTAGGAACTTTCTCTACTAGTCCAGTCAAGTAATAAGTTAATCCTTCTGTTTTAGCTGAGACGTTAACCATATCAACAGGTATATCTTCTTTCTTTAACGAACATACAACTTTCCATATGTCTTGATGCTTTAAAGAATAGAATACATCTGTCTCTGGAATAAAATCTTTTACCAAGTCAAAACAATTCTCGTCTAATAGTATAGAGCCTAATACTGCTTGTTCAGACTCTTCACTATGTATTGCAAATGATTTTTGTTGTGTCATTTTTCCTCCCTACATTCTTTACAATCTCCTTTTACCATTGGTATATTTGCATACAGACCTTCGTCTAGATAGTTTTCTTCAAAACTATTGCTCATATACTCTATTGCCCAAGGCCTTTTACATTTTACACACCTTGTAGGTATTCTAGTAGTAGATGTTTTTTCGTTCCTAGCTACTCCAAACAATGTATTATTATAATCTGGGTTAACAATACCTTTAATATATTTATCTATAGCTTCCTTATCAAACCACTCTTCATAATCTAATGGTTCTATTTTTTTCATATAGTAATACAATGCTTCAAAGTTTGCTTTGTCTTTTTGAAACTCCTCTGGGTGCCTGTATGAATCTCCTGCTGATGTTCTCATTTTTCCTCCTCAACTAATTTTATTAAATTTAACAAATATTCGTACCTAATGCAAGCATAAACTTCTCCTCTGTCTTGTTTAAGTACAGTAAAATCACAATCTTCTGGAGGTATAATATATTGTGCTATTTTATTTCTTACCTTACACTGAATATCAAAGTCTTTTACTTTATATCCAATAACTATATCAACCTCCGGCGACTTACCGATACTACGTCCGTCGCTTCCCCAGGCTCTCTTTGCAGTGAACCCAAATTCTTCTGCAATAGAGCAACATTCTTTTTCAAATCTATTTCCTTTAGCTTTTGATTTACTAGCCATTCTCTTCTCCTATTTTCTTTGCTGCCCACAACTCTAAGTAGCCAACGTATTTATCTATGTCCCAATTATGGTCAAACTCTGTCTGTTTAGGCATTTGTTTCATATGCCAATTGTATTTATATCCAGACTTATCTAGATTGGTTATGTTATATACATATATATCGTCATCAACTCCAACGACATATAAAAACTTTTTATCATTAATTTTTGCATATAGTCTATTATATGCATACTTGTCAAACTCTATTAAGAAATCTTTGTATAGTCTGTTCCTATATTTAACCTCAATAATATAGTTTTGGTTATACGCGTCAAACCTATGATATTGATTAGAGCAAACTATTGGTTCGTCGCCCTTAAAATATGTGCTTAATGCTTTAATTATCTTTGTCTCGTTTTTTTTCATACTTTTCCTAAATTTTGCTTACGAGAATACCCCTCTAAGCGATTATATTTACTTTTGCGACATAAGTATCGCTTATTTATTGCAACGTCCATAGAAAGGTAAGCTCGTTTGTTATTCTTAAAATTCATCATTTTTGTCTCTAATAAGCTTATAACTAGTGCCAGAAAGCCTAATACAAGATATAATGTAGCCTTTTTCAAATAAACTTCTTAAAGCCTCATTAGTCTGCCAAGGAAATATAAAGTGTTTGAATAAAAAGTCCTGTCTAGGAACTCTACTATTCTCCCTTAGCTCCTTCAATATCTTTTTTTCTATTTTGTTCATCTAGTATCTCCCTATATTTTTTTCTTAATACATATGTAAGATAGTTAGTCTCTCTCTCATCTAGAGACTCAATATCTTTAAACCCTATTTTAGAAAATCTTTTCGTAATTAAAACCTCTGTCGTTCCCTTGTCATATCCTAACATATCTTGAAACGACTTCATAATATAATTCCATTTAGAAATGTCCACAACTCTCCTTATGTTTATTCCCTTCCCTATTTAATTTTGTAACGATTCGTGCCAACCAACCGCTAATCTTTGCTTTAAGGGTTTAGTAACAGGATTGTATACCTGCACGACTCCTTCTAAGCCGTAGTATTGGGAAGGGAATAGTTTGATTTCTTTTATTCGCAGTTGTCGCAGTATGCTGGTCCAAGAGTTTGTTTAGCGGCTTTAAGTATATCATCTACCTCTAAAGTAATCTCTTCCTCTTTTTCCATAAACTGCTCTTGAAATTGAGCTTTCACAGATGTTCGGAGACTAGAACATAGTTCTTCTTCTCCTTCACACCTGTGCTGCTCTATCATTTCAATCAAAGCCATAAACTGTTCTTCGTCTAATTTGATATTATATTGCATTAGAACGGTAATTCGTCTTCTGCAATAGGTTTACTAACAACTCTATTAGATTTAAATACACTTACTGCTAAAGGAGTAGTTCTAGTCTCTCCTTCAGAGTCAGTCCATTTGTCGTGAACGACTTTGATTGTCACTGGATTGCCAGAGATATCAGACTCCATAATCATAGGTAAAAGATATTTACCTGTATCATCTTTCTTCATCTCAAACCCACAAGCCTCTGTGAATATCATATATCCTTTGTTGTTTCCTTGATTGTCTTCAAGTTTAGGATATTGTTCTTTGTCTGGATTCTTAAACCTAAAGTAACCCTTAGATTTAATCTGTCTACCTTTATAGTCGGGGTGCTTATCTCCGTCTATAACATAGATAGCTTCAAATATATCACTAAGATATTGATTCTTAACAACTATATTTTTCTTTATGGTTAGCTTAAATACACTAGCTTCATAAACACCTTCTTTAATTGGAACAAACTGTTTTGTTCCTGCGGTGTCTTCAGAAGGATTATAATAAGCTACATCATTGTCAATTGAGTTTAACACATCATTAACATTACTCATCTTTAACTCCCTTTGTTAATTTGGCAATCACTTTGTCGTAATTGTCCTTGTTTATCTTGCCAGACTGTAAAGCAACATCAACTTTTTCTGCTTCTTGTACATCTAGCTGTGACATAGTAAGTAACATTTTATCATATTGATTTTGACTTAGAGTCTTGTCAATATACTGTTTCCTATATACGTCGTCTGCAACATTACATAGTCTATTCACTGCAACTTTAAATGCATCTGAATTTGCTGCTTTTAGGTCATTACCTAAGTCTACATATCCAGAACCACTTCTAGCTTGTGCTATTCTATGTGCTGCTACTGAGTCAAAACTACGTGGTATACCTTCGTCCATAAT
>JGI24006J15134_10000885_pt1 | contig 17497 bp, 33 predicted proteins | sample LinPmetageLP53_FD_15134 | JGI IMG/M metagenome (IMG submission 15134)
AATTCAGCTACGGAGGCACCTTATGGCGAAGTCATCAAAACAAATTAACCGCATATACACTACAGTTTTGGAATATTCAAAACGTGCGGGTATATTTATATTAGGTATTGTTTCTCTAACAATACTAATACAACATTTATTAACTTTNATGCTACTGCTTGCACTTATGTTTGCTATAGCATATTTATCTTTNGGACTAACATATGACTAGTACAACAATATCAGCAGTTACCACTGCTTTATGGATACTTATCGAATTAATACAATTTGCCTATATGGCATTTTTAATGTGGAAAGGGAGGAACAATGCTAACTATAGGAATCTTCAGCGCTCTAGGTCTGCTTTTGCTAGCGCTTAAAGCTGGCGGACGTAAAGCTATTGGCCATGATGTGCTAATCGATGTACTTATTACTGGTATCCTTATGGTTGCTTTTTATGGTACATACAGCGGTATGACTGCTGCAATGGTTGGTGGTCTTGTTGCTTCTATTGTTTTGTTTGTCTTAAAGAAAACAGTAAAACACGAAGTAATCAAACTAGAAACCATTAGAAAAAAACTACTTGGTATTAATGTGCCATTACCTAAAGTGTCTTGGCAAACTAAAGAACCAGAATGGCGTCATCACAATCAGTATTGGAGGAAAGATGACTAAAGTAATATAATTAAATTATGAATTACAAAAATTTTGCTTTGTTACTATATTTTAAAAATTGCAAAGAGCGTCAAGCGTATGGAGAAAAACCATTTCCAACCTTTGAAGCCTATGAGCAAACTAATAAAAAATTTATTGATAAAGCTTATAAAGAACAGAACATATAACAGACAGTTGAAACAACCGGTTGCCCGCCCTAGTGCTGCTAGAGGTCCGATAGCGTATACGCGCGAAAAAAACGAATAGTGGCTAGTGGTTATTAATAATACAATTGATTCAAAGTTACATGCAGTTTACTAGCATGGTCAATTTGCAGTAAGCTAAGCTTACAAACCGCAGACACCTAGATACCAAGCTGTTTGTTATATCAAATTAAGGAGTAAATTATGGACAACGTAAATCAACCACCCCACTACAACACTGGAGAAGTAGAGTGCATACAAGCTATTCAATCTTCTATGACCACTCGACAATTCCAAGGCTACTTAAAGGGTAACATTATTAAGTATGTATGGCGTTTCGAATATAAAAATCATCAAGAAGATTTAAGAAAAGCCCAATGGTACTTAACAAGACTATTAGAAACATATGAAACAGGAGAAACAAATGCCAAACCGCATGAGCCGACAAACAATATTGAGTAAACAAGCTTATAAAAATAATCATCATTATAGTAATGTAGAATCACGTTGGTGTGATCTAAACAAAGTACCTTACGCTAGGAATGGTTACTTGTATGGGCCTTCAACAATCGTAGATCAAATTACAAATGAAACATACCATTGTTTAGATTACACTGACCAAAGAGGCTATAACAAATTTTGGACTGCTCTTCATGAAAATGCTATAACTCCTGAGACTTTATTTAAAGTAGGTGATAATCTTTTAGTAAGACATCAACAAGCTGATGTGCGATTTAAAGTTGCTGGGTTTAGCCCTAAAGCAAAGAACATGTTTGGTACAAGATTTTTAAATGTAGATTGGCAGTTTAACCATATTAAATATGACCAAAACCATGGAGATACTCGGAGACACCTTAGTCATGGCCGGTATTGGGAAACTGAACCAGTTGAAACTAACATACAAGAAAATAAAGTAGCTACTTTCTGGCGTTGGGTAGCAGTACCAAAAGATACCTATTTAAAATTACAACTATTAAACCTTATATAACATGGATACATTAGAAGAACGTTTAAAAAACGTAAGACACAATATTACAAGAACAGATGATATTTTCTGCGAGCACTGTGGTTTTGTACAAAAAGAAGAATATTTAAAACTTCAAGATGAAACAAATCAAATTTGTTCTGGATACAAATGTTGGATACGCTAATGCGTGCTGAAAATATTAGAAACAAAATACATTATTTCGGTGAAGATTATCAATTTACCTTAGCGGATGAAAAGTATCATGGTTATGCAACCTTAATAATTAAACCCCAACACTTAAAGTTTGTTAAGAACCCTAATAAAGTAACTAAAGAACATGTTATTAAAGAGTGGTTTGCTGAAGAGAACGAAAAAACTAGACAAGTTAACAATGCTAAACGCAGGAAAAAAAGCGATGGATAAAAGACCTATGAATATGAAAGAGCATATAGAACTAGTAGCTGCTTTAAAAATTCCTAAAGCTCAAGTAAAAAAAATTAAAAAACATATAGAAAGTTTGCCAAAAAAAAGAGAATCATTACCAGGCTCAAAGATTGTGCAAGGTATAGAAAGAAGAAAAAGATTTAAAACAAAGAAAAAGAGCCCACCGAAGTGAGCTCTTTTAATACACAATTGATACTAGGAGAATAATCAATCCTAATATCTTAAGGTAAATTTACGATTAAGTAAAGTACCCAGTAACTGTTAATGTACCTGCAGCTGTTGTACCAGGAGCAACTTGTACGTGCACATCAATAGTGTCATCAGCTGTAAAGTCCAAAGGACCTGCTGCAAAAGCAGTACCAGCGTCGTCATCAGATGAGAATACACCCGCAATTGCAGTACCAGCACCTTGACCAATAGTTGAGCCATCGATGATGTCATCAGATGTACCAGTAGTAGCTGTTGTGCTATTACCATAACCAACATCTAATACAATAGCTGGAGAGCTATTAGTATCAATATCAGTTGATTTGATAATAATGTGGTGCAAAGTTTCGCCTGCGAACACATTAAGAGCTTGGATTACGTCATTTAGTACAAGAGTACCAGTTGATATAACTGCTTGTCTTACAAACATTTGACCTTCTGGGAAACCTTTGAAAGCTTGGTTGCTTTCTACGTTACCACTTTTTTTAAGATTTGCTATAGTAGCCATTTAATCACCTTTATTAAGTTAAAATATACGTACCACTTTATTTTGTGATACCCTATCTCTTCGAACATAAAGCATTTAGGATAAATGTCAATCAGTTAGGAGAACAAACATGTCAACTTACGTAATGGTAAAACGGAACAGTAAAAGTCCGTACAGCTATTTAGATGAACATGCCCCCTATATACAATTCAAAAAAGTAAAGATTGGTGTTGCATTCAATATGGTTAACTCCCGAATCGGCTGGGAACGAGCGAAAAAAGGAGATTACGAGCGTTGGCGAGAGGCAATGCATAAACACAAAACAGGACAATTATGAACATAGTTACATTAGACTTCGAAACTTATTACGATACACAACACAGCCTGGGCGTTCTTTCTACTGTGCAATATGTAGCTTCCGACTTATTTAAAGTATGGGGTGTAGGCATAAAAATTAATGACGCACAGACTGAATGGTTCGGGGAGGACGAATGTACAGATGCGATTAATGCAATACAATGGGATGACGCTGCAGTTGTGTGTCACAACACTTTATTCGATGCTTACATTCTTACTCAGTATTATAATGTATACCCTAAATATTATTACGATACAGCAGCCATGGCTCGTGGACTTGCACCCAATGAAAGTGCTTCGTTAAAAAATACTTGTTTACGTATATTTCCTAACGATAAAACAATGCGTAAGGGCGACGAACTTATAAATGCTAAAGGTATTTTTGATTTACCACCTGACATAGAAGAACAAATTGCTGGGTATTGTATACAAGATGTTGATTTAACTTATGCATTGTTTAATGTGATGCAACCAAATTACCCTCAAAAAGAACTAGACATTATTGATATTACTTGTCGTATGTTTGTAGAGCCTAAAATATATCTTAATAAACCATTACTCATTGCACACAAAGCAGAAGTGGTTGAAGCTACACTAGGAAAGATTGCAGCTTCAGGACTAACTCGTGAACAATTAGCTTCACAAAAACAGTTTGCACAATACCTGGAAGAAGAACTGAGTATAACTGTGCCTACTAAAAAAAGTATACGTACAGGAGAAATGATCCCAGCGTTTAGTAAAACAGATGCTGCTTACTCACAAATGTGCACTATGTATCCACAACACCAACACATCTGGGACGCCAGGGAGGCTGTAAAGTCTCGTATAGAAGAAACGCGTGCTCAAAGATTACTGGACGGTTGTACAACTGCAGGTACTTTACCTGTACCGTTAAAGTATTATGCTGCACACACTGGGCGTTTCGGTGGTAGTGAGAAAATAAATCTACAGAACTTACCTAGATCATCCAAATTGCGTAATGCATTACAAGCCGGGCCCAACCAAATGTTGTACATTGCTGATTTATCTAATATAGAAGCACGTATGCTAGCTTGGTTAGCTAAAGAAGAAGATTTACTTAAATCTTTTGCAGCTGGAGAAGATGTGTACAGCAACTTTGCATCTCAAATATATAACAAACCAGTTACTAAAGCTGACAAACTAGAAAGATATGTTGGTAAAACAGCTATTCTAGGTCTTGGTTATGGTATGGGTGCTCCTAAATATCAAGCAGTGCTTGCTCAAGGTTCACCCGCTATTGATGTTACAACAGGAACAGCCCTTGGTATTGTAAGCCAATACCGTGCTATGTACCCAAACATACCTCAGCTTTGGCGTATTGGTAAACAACTATTGTTTTACATGTTAGACAGAACTGACGCAAAGTATTCGTACGGACCTTTAAACGTAGCAAGTAATGCACTTAAATTACCTAACGGTATGTTTTTACAATACCCACATTTACGTTTTAACAATAATGAATTTGTATACGACTCTGGTAGAACAGGTATTACACGTATTCACGGCCCGAGATTTGTAGAGAATATTGTCCAAGCATTATCTCGTATTGTAATTACAGATCAATTACTAAACATTCAAAAACTAAAAGGTGTTTCGGTTGTACTAACTGTGCATGACGAAATCATTGCTTTAGCTTCAGATAAAAATGCTGATGAGACATTAACTAAAATTATGTCTATAATGACTACAGCACCAGATTGGTGTTCAGAACTACCATTAGATGCTGAAGGAGCGTACAGTAAAATTTACAACAAATAATGAGCAACTTAGTATTAACCCGTAGAAAAAAAGAAGGTATTGTTATACACATACCTGAAATAGGGGAAGTGCTATGCGAAATAACTGTAACTAATTTAGGACCTAAACAGGTAAAGTTAGCTTTTAATGCTGACCCTAATATAAAAATAGACCGTAAGGAAATATACAATAAGGAGTAAAAATCATGGAGATAGTCTTTCTTAAAGCTAAACACAAGCTTGTAAAAGAAATAACACAAACAGGTACTAAACCGTATCCACTAGTTAAAAAGTTTACTTCAGAACATTACACTATAGAACCCACTAAAGAAGGGTTTGAAAAGTTTGATGAACTGTTACAAACACATGCCGCTGCAGGACATGCACTGCACAAAGGCGACTTAAAAAAGAAATTAAAAAACGAATCACGAGCTTTAATGACTGATCGTACAGCTTCAACTCAGCTGTTAGTATTAGATTTAGATAACTTACAATTCCCCGGGGCCAAGTCTTCGTACAACACTTATGATATACAAAACATAGCTGAGGCTTTTGTACAGTATTTACCATCTGAATTCCAAGATGTAAGTTACATTGCTCAAGCTTCTGCTAGCTTAGGGTTAAAACCAAATAAAATATCATTACATTTGTTTTTTCTCCTGGGGCACACTGTACAACCAAGAGCGTTAAAAGAATGGTTACGAACTTTAAATTATGAAATAGATTTTCTAGCTGACCAACTTAATCTTTCTGCTAACGGACAAAGTATCTCTTATCCTTTAGATGTAAGTCTTGCTGACAACTCCAAACTTATTTATATAGGTACACCTTTATTTAATAAAGTACAAGACCCCGTAACGGGATCAAGGTTTGTACGCATAGACCGTGGTTCGCCAACCTTAGACATCTCACATTTAATGAAAGATGTTAACCCAGAAAAAGTGCATAGTTTATCTACACAAATTAAAGATGGCTTACGTAAAAAAGCCGGCTTAAGTAAGAAGAACGAAAAGATTACTACAATAAATGTAAACGGAGTATCAGAACAAGTACTTCAGAACCCTGACCGTATGAGTATAGAAATATGTAGGGTATCAGAACCCTATGTTAACTGTAATATTAATGGTGGCGACAGTGGTGCTTACTTCTTTATCTTAACTAATCCGCATTACATGTATAACTTTAAAGGCGAACCTATATTTGAAATAGAAAAAGCTGACCCAGAGTTCTACCAAACTATATTTGAAAAATATTCAGATCAAATAGATGGTGCCAAAAATATGAAACCAATAGCACTAAGAGATTTCTATACTGATACTTATTTTAATGGCGTATTTGATGCTACTAAAGAACAGTTCACTGATGATTACCCACTTACTCCTACTCAGAAAACATCTTTAGAAGGTTTTATGCGTACTCACAACCGTCCGATGCCAGACTTTGTACCAGATGCTCAAGTTGTATTTGACCCAGCTTCTGAAAAAGGTATACAAATGGACGACGCACCATATCATGTAAACTTATACAGACGTAGTGGTTACATTCTAGGAGCTTCAACAGATGTAGCTGAACTAGAATACGGAACTGGATCAACTCTTGGTAAATACCTTCCTAATATTGCAACTCTAATCAACCATATTTTAGGTGGTGGTGTAACAGAGTTTGAACACTTTATGAATTGGCTAGCTTATATATACCAAAACAAACGTAAAACTATGACAGCTTGGATATTTACAGGTGTCCCCGGCACTGGTAAGGGTTTGTTTGTACACAAAGTATTAAAGCCGCTATTCGGAGAACAACAAGTTCCTATGCGTTCTTTAGAAAACATAGAAGAACAGTTTAACTTGTACATGCGTACAGCTTTATTTCTTGTAGTAGATGAGTTCCGTATGGGTGACTCAGGTAACACAGGGCGTATGGCAGATAAACTTAAACACCAAGTTACAGAACCTACATTAACTATACGTGCTATGCGTACTAATCAAATAGAACTACCTAGTTTTTGTAACTTTATCTTTCTTACTAACCGTGCCGACGCAGTAAAAATAGAAGAAGGCGACAGACGTTACAACGTAGCTCCCAGGCAAGAAAGTAAGTTAGAAATAGCACATCCTGAATTTTTAAACAATATAGATGCACTACAAGCAGAGCTTTTTGATTTTGCAGGTATCTTACAAAAGTTTAAAGTAGATACTCGTATGGCTCATACTGCTTTAGAAAACGAAGCAAAGAAAGAAATGAAACAAGTATCTATGTCAGTTTTAGAAGAGTTTGCTACGGCTATAAAACAAAACAATTTAGAATATTTTGTAGAAATACTAGACATTCCACTTACCAATACGTTTGACGCTGGCGGTATAAGTACAGCACAACGCTATATAAAAGACTGGATTAGTAAGTCTGGTACCAACTTAGTAATACCTATGCAGCATTTTAAATTAGTGTATGATGTTTTAACAGATAACAGGAAAGCACTAGCCATAAGAGATTTTACAAAAGCAATGAGCAGGTTAAATGTCACAACCGCACGTAAACGTGTAGGAACAGGAAAGAATAGTTCAGCCCCCCGTGGCGTACTGATTACTTGGGTGTTAGAACCTGAAGTAAAAGAAAACTTAATTAAAGAACACTTCGATGCTAACGATAATTTATTATTAGGAGAACAGTCTATGACTAATTAACCTTTAATAAATTACATATGGCAGAACTTACGCAAGAAAAGCGTCCGGATATTGAAAATATTATCGCGACGTCGTCTGATGCTCCAGAGCTTGGTTTAATACCAGCCTGGTCTTTTTCAACTTTAAAGACATTTGAGTCTTGTGCTTATCGAAGTTACATAGCTAAAGTCAAACGTATTACAGAAGACTTTGGCCCAGCAGCTAAACGTGGTAGCGAAATACACGATCAAGCTGAGCGTTTTGTAGATGGTAGGCTAACAGAATTCCCTGATACTTTAAGTAAATTTACCACTAAATTTGCAGACTTAAAAAAACTGTATGATGACGGTAAAGTAGAACTTGAAGGAGAATGGGGATTTACTATTGATTGGGAACCTTGTCATTGGATGGCTAAAGATGTTTGGGCACGAGTAAAACTAGATGGTATTGTACATGAAGACAAAACCTCAGCACGTGTCATAGATTACAAAACTGGTAGGCAGTTTGGTAATGAAATATCACATGGCCAACAAGCACTTACATATGCAATAGGAAGCTTTTTAAAGTATCCAGATTTACAACATTTACAAACAGAAATGTGGTATTTAGATCACGGAACAACTATGGAACAGTCTTATACAAGAGATCAAGCCCTTATGTTTTTTCCTAAACTCCACCAACGAGCTATAGTTATGACTACAGCTACTAAATTTTCACCCAATCCATCTACAACTAATTGTAAGTGGTGTTCATATAAAAATGGTGAAGAGCCTGCTTGTCAGTGGGGTATAAAATAGGTATACTACGTCAGCTTAAATAATAAATAACAAATAACAAATACAAATACAGATATGAAAGAGAATAAAAATATATGTGCTTATGCACATCAGGAAGAAACAACTAACTTTATTATAAAGAACCCTTGTTGTTTAATTACTTCAGACCCTGGCACAGGAAAAACAAGATCAGTCTTAGATGCCCATGTTCAATGGGGAGGCAAGACTCTAGTTTTAGCACCGTTATCAATACTTGAAGCAGCTTGGGTAGACGATATAAAAAAGTTTCAACCTGATATTAAATACGGTGTTGCTTACGCTAAAAATAGACAGAAGATATTCGAAGATGATTCATTAGATATGGTCATCACTAACTTTGAAGCTGTTAATTTTTTAACTAAAAACCAACAATTACTAACTAACTTCGACAACTTAATAATCGATGAGTTTACTGCTTTTAAAAATAAAGACGCTAAACGGTCAAAAAATATCAAGGCTTTATCAACCTTATTCAGACGCCGTATCGGCATGTCTGGTACTCCTAATACCAATAGTATTCTTGATCTTTGGCATCCAGTCCATCTAATAGATGACGGCGCCCATTTAGGCACACGGTTTTATTCTTACCGTCATCAAGTATGCACTCCACAATTTAATGGCTTTGCTAATGTTTGGACAGATAAAGAAGGTATAGAAGAAACTATAGCTGACTTACTTAAAGACATCACAATACGTCACGCTCTAGAAGATTGCATAGATTTACCTGACAACATTGTTAGAACTGTGTATACAACACTTAGCCCACAAGTACAAAAGATGTACAAGACCCTTGCTGAAGAGTCTGTTTTGTACACAAAGCAAGGGACCATCAATGCTGTAAACGCAGGTGCCAGAGTTAAAAAATTATTACAACTCGTAAGCGGTGGAGTATATGATGAAAATGGACTTGCTCAATACTTCCACCAAGACCGTTATGAATTAGTAATGGACTTAATTGATGTACGTAATCATTCTCTTGTTGCTTTTAATTGGAAACATGAAAGAGATGCACTAGTAGCTATAGCAGAGAAACGTGGTTATTCGTACGCAGTTATTGATGGCGGCACACCTGCACAAAAAAGACCTGAGATTGTACAACGCTTTCAAGCAGGTCAAATAAAAGTTTTGTTTGCACATCCACAATCCGCTGGTCACGGTTTAACACTGACTAAAGCTAATACCTGTATTTGGTGTAGCCCAACTTATAATGCCGAACATTTTCAACAGTTTAACCGACGTATTTATCGTTCAGGTCAAACTCAAAAAACTGAAACAATACTTATAACTGCTCGTAATACTTGGGAAGAACAAGTATATGAAAAGTTAGATGGTAAATTAAATCGTATGGAAAGCTTATTAACTTTATTAAGTAACTTACACAAGACTGCAGCATGAGGTATGATGTAATGACTATGTCTAATGATAAAAAAATTATAAAACTAGGACAACTTCCCGAAAAAGAATTAAATAAACTAACTGAAGCTGACAATACAGTCTTAGCTACAGCACTTATATATTCTATATCCGAACTAATGGCTACTAGCTACTCTATAGAAGACGAAATAATGTTATCCGAACTAGTACAAGAAGCAGCACTCTTTGCTGTAGAACTTACAGAAGGAGTAAGTCTTGTAATAGAAGAAACTAAAACAACAAACAAAATAATACATTAACAATACCAGGAGGTATTATGGAAACCAACGTAGAAAATAAACCTAATCTTGACGATAAGATGAATATGCTTACCGACACAAGAGTAGAAATTAAACGCCTTCAAGAGCAAGAGAAAACTTTAAAACGAACTCAAAATCTCTTGGAAGCAGAAATTCTTGCTGATATGGAAAGACAAGGTCTTACCCAAACCGGCAACGATGTGTGTACTATTTCTCTTAAAACAGAAGTCGTACCAACTGTAGAAGACTGGGACGCACTGCATAAATATATAATTGATACTAATCAATTTGAGTTATTGCAAAAGCGTATGTCAGCTACAGCTTATAGGGAACTAATCACTATGACACCAACAGTGCCAGGTGTACGTCCCACGGAGCTTACTAAGGTTAATTTCCGAAGTAAGTAATTTTAACAATGAAAAACGAAAGGTGAACGATGAGCGAAACAGCTATATCACTAGTCTCTAACACAGTGCCTGCGCACGTGAAAGAGGCATCTGGGCTTGGTAACGAGAATGTCGGTGCTGAGCATTTACAAACCCCGAGAGTAAAATTACTCCAACAGATGAACAGCGAGGTTGATGAAAATCATGACGCGTACATTAAAGGAGCAAAACCCGGTCATTTCTTAAACAGTGTTACTAATGAAAATTATGGCACTGAACTGTATGTTATTAACGTACATTTTAAAGAAGACTTTGTACTCTGGAAAAAAAGAGAAGCTGGTGGCGGTTTAACAGGAACATATACTTCCCAACAACAAGCCCTAGACTATCTTGCTGAGCAAGGACTGAAAGCAGAAGATCATGAGATCATTCAAACTCAGTCTCATCTCTTACTACGTAAGGACTCTGAAACAGGCGAACTAATAAAAACGCCTTTTCTAATGGACTTTGCGTCGTCTAAATTAAGAGTTTCACGTGAGTGGAACACACAAATTGGACAACTAGGAGGCGACCGTTTCAGTGCATTATGGAAGTTAAGTTCTTTACAAACTGCTAATAGAGCAGGGCAGAAGTTCTTTAACTTAAATGCTGAGAACCAAGGTTGGGTAACTGAAGAAGATTATGAGTATGCTAAAAAAGCACACTTTAGTCTAACTGGTACAAAGCCTAGCGCATAATAATAGTGCTGTACATACTGCGACATATCTTGTCGCGGTATGTATGCATTTCAAGTATAATCTGTCTATGAAAGAAAAAAGTTTCATAGATAAAACCCACAAAAAACTTCCTCTTTCTATCTACAAATGGAAAATAAATGATCCGTACACCGGCGGTGTGCCCGATTGTTTCTACTCAGGACCAGCCGGGCATTGTTTTGTAGAGTATAAATTTAAAAAAGAACTACCTAGACGAGATACTACCCCTATTAATTTTAACCTATCTACTCAACAACAGCTTTGGCTTACAGAACGTAGTAAACAAGGTGTGCCATGCTATGTAGCTTTAGCAGTAGATAATTTAGTAGTACTTACTCAAAGTTTTTCTAAAGCTAATGCATATTTAACTAAAGATTTTCTAGACGACAGTATGTTGTTTGAAGATTTTGTAGCTAAAATTACTAAAATGTGTGTAGAATATGGTACATGAGCGGAAAGAACCTCTCTAGTTTAACTGGTGAGTGTAATAGTTTAGCTGAATCTCCTTGTATTGGGTGGTGTACTACTCGACAATTTGGAGATAAAAGATGCAAAGGTTGTGGTCGGTATGACTTCGAATGCGATACTGTCTACTGGTCTAGCTTATCTGATGTTAACAAGAAATTAGTTAATCTTAGAAATGCAGCTGAAGGCTTTACTATAAAACAGTTAAAGAAAATAGGTTGGCGTCCGACTCCTAAATCACAAACAACTAAACCAAATAGGGATAACCCTACAGTACAATACTAATATGGCCAGAGATTACAAACAAGAGTATGCCCGCTACCAAGGTACTTCAGAACAGAAAAAAAGAAGAGCTATGCGTAATAAAGTACGCAGACAAGCACTAGCATCGGGTAAAGTTACAAAAGGAAGTGGGTTTGATATACATCACAAAGATGGCAACCCAATGAATAATGATAAGTCAAACTTAGTAGTTCAACACTCTAGTCAAAACAGGTCTTTTAAAAGAGATAAAAACGCAAGAAAAGCTTAATACTTTTTCCCTTTTTTCATTCTCATAGTCTTTGGTTTCTTAGTTATACTTTTTTTCTTTTTACCCTTTTTAGGGTAGCTACCTTTTCCGTATCCCATTAGTACTCCGCTTTAGTATTTTTAAATTTACGATCTGAATGCGTATCTACAAATTTACCTGCTTTTTCGCCCACAACAGAACCGTCATGATTAGGTACAGTAGAATATTTTTTACTACAAATATCTTTATAGGTATATTTTTCTTTTAAGTTTTGTGGTCTGTTTATCATATTATTATATTAGCACTTCCAACGACGGCGTGCTTGTCTTATCCTAGAATTAGGATCATTTCTTGTTTTTGCAGAACTTCTTTTAAGTTGTCCTGCTGATCTTGCACAGTATGACTTACGTCTTTTTGCGGCTTTACTACCTTTCTTAACTTTACCAGTAACCGCTGTTTTTAACTTACTGCCGGGATTAGCTTTACGATAGGCACGTACACCTTTAGCTGTCATACCAGCACCAGACTTAGTAGGTCTATAATTAGCACCCTTACCTTTAGTCGTCTTTCTTATACTGTTACTTTTTTTTCTTGGCATTTTTTCTTTTTTTAATTGTTCTTACATTAGTAGGTTTGCCTCCTGGATTTCCTGCTTTACGCTTACGCGTTACCGCGCTGCGTTTTTGTGCAGCTGTCATACTAGCGGCCTTGGACCGTGGTACGCATTTCGGGTACTTTCGTTTACTACCCTTTGCTGACTTACGTCCGCAAGCTTGATACTTGCCTTTTTTCTTGGGGGCTCCAATGTCTACCCAATCACCTTTTTTACCTTTACCAAACCAAGCTGTCAAGCCTCCTTTGGGTTTAGTAGTAGCCATTACTTGTACCCACCACCACGTTTCTTGTACGTTTTAACTAGCCAACCATTAGCGTATGCTGATGGGTAAACTGCAAACTTACGTTTAGCTTCAGATTTTACTCTAGAGTATAAAGCTGGTTTAGTGGGAGTTGGTCCTTTTTTCTTAGCGGGTTTCTTTTTTCCAGCCATTATGTACCTACCTGTTTTTGTGCTTTTTTGTGAGATTGTGTAAAAGTGTCGCCCATAAGCATACGACGTTTCATATACTTCATGTGTTTTTGAGTATGGTGTTTAGAATGACGGTTTAAAGAAGCTTCTTGGCGTTTGCTTAAAGCTTTCTTTTTTACCTTCATTGAAGTCTTTTTTCTAGTTCTTGGCATTTTTTATTGCTTTTGTTATAGCATCTGACCTAGCTATTTCATAGCCACTAAGGTCACCACTGTTATCTATGTCTGCTTTGTCATTAGCGCTATTAGGCATATTAGGTACTAATCTTCTTTCTTTTACTTTAGTAGCTCCTGCCATACCTTCGCCTTTTTCTTCCATTCTTCTAGTCGCCATATCTACCTCTTAATTTAATAGTGGGTTACCACTGTCGTTTTGTTTGTTTTGAATAGTAATAACTAAATCCTCTAATGCTTTTATTCTAGCTTTCAATACTAACACATCTTTCTCTATAACAACGTCTACATCAGAAAGAGCTTTTAACTCAGCGTCATAAGAAACACCTGATCTTTCTTCAACTGCTTCTAATCTAGTCACATATCCTGCACCAGTGTAACCAAAGCCAGCAATTGTACTTACTAAAGCTGCTACACCTATTACCTGTCCTAATTTACCTTTTAACCATTCCATAAATACCTCATAGATTAGGCTGTAAGTTTATCATTTTGTTGAGTGTGTTAAAACTATTACCGCTTAAGTTTATAAAAGCGCTAGTATTATCATCTAGTACATTGTTAGCATAGATACTACTTGTTTTGTACCAATCTAATTTATCAGATATAGCTACTGCACGGTAGTCAACAAAACCTGGCACAAAGTTTATGTACTCAATAAGGTTTGCTTCGTCACCGTATTCATTGTTTGCGGTAACTCTATCTTTACTGGCTTCTTGTCCTTGTTCTTGCATGTTTTGAGCTACAATTTTATCTGCTATTACATCAGCGTCTGACTTGGTTTCAGTAGATACTGTAGTAGTTTCAGACCCACTAGAATTAGAATCTACAGTACTTACACTAGTCGTAGTTTCAGTAGTAGCCGTAGTTTCAACAGCACTAGCAGTTGTAGAAGCGTCTGCTGAGAAAGAACCCATATTAAGATTTAAATTTAAAACACTTTGAGTGTTGTTCATTACATTGTTTCCCCCGGAGGATTTTGTAGTACCTGAAGAATGTATATCGTTACCTGCGGTGGTACCACTGACACTATTGGTTGCAGCATTAATACTCTTAGCTACTACATTTAATTGAGTACTAGTTATACCTGACGTGTCATCAATTTGATTAAGTCCAACCACAGTTTCTACTTCTACTTCTGGTGGAGCTATTTCTTCCTCAAACAATTCTTCTCTTATTTCTTCGGCTTCTACGAGACGTTCTTCTTCTGCTTCTAATCTTTCTTCTTGTCTTATTTCTTCTTCTATTTCTTCTACAGTTACTTGTTCTAATTCTTCGCTAAATATTTCTTCTGCAAACTCATGTGGCATATGAAACATTTCTTCTGGTGGTTCGTGCATAACAACATCATCATAGGCCTGTACTTGTAGAAACTCTTCTAAAGGTACAAGCTCGTGAATAATATCTACTTCATAATACAAAGGTTCGTAGAAAGTTTCTGCAGGACCTTGAAAAAAGTCAGGTTCGTAGTGAGGGTTAGCTTCAGGAATATATACTGAGTCAGGCGGAGGGTAGCCATGATCTTGTTGTTGAAAGCCGTAGTCAAAGAATATTGGTTCTTCATAGTAACCTACATCCTGTTCAAAAGCATAACCTGCACAAAACGGTGCGTACTGGGGGTCTTCTCGACACTGTTGGTCATCGTATGCTTCCCAATAACCCGGACAATAATTAGAGTACAAAACATCTTCAATACAAGGGTCTACATAACCACCAGCAGCTACTTCGTCACTGTAAAGCGAGCCACCACTTTCTATAATAGAATTATTAAAATGAGTATTCCAATCCAAATTACTGCAATTAACTGAGTTAGTAGAACCGGTAGAACACTCATCGTGAAATGCGTATGTGTAATTTTCTAAGACTGAACCTTGATGTCCTATTAAAACGTCATGGTTGTTAATATCAAGCTCACCGTATCTATATTCAAAAGAACTATTAGGATAAAGAATAACTTCAAAGCTGTTGCTCGATGTTCTGTTATATTCTTTTTTATCATACCAACCGAATACCGTTTTATCATTGTATGTTTTTGCTTTCATTGTACCACCTATTAAATCAGTCCAAAATGGATACATAGTATAGGTAGCATAGGGCAATGGGTCAGGTGTGTAATCGTTACAAGTAGTGTCATTAGCTAAGAAATGCAAGCAACCATTTGTAGCCATACGCGCTTGAGTAAAAGTTTGACCATAAAAAGTAAAGTTAAAACCAATGTTAAACATAGCCGAAGTTTGGTCGTCACCACTACTAAGATCGGTTACTGAGGAGGCGTTGCGTAAATCTATTAAAGACTGATTGGATTCGTATATAAAATTAGAATAGGAGTAACTACTAAGCAGTAAAGTAAAAGCTATTAGTAAATGTTTCACTAGCCATTTTTAGAATTAAATTCTTTTTTACAAGTTCTACTAGATTTTTTTACACCTTTACCATTTCTAGTTTTTGTACAAACTCTGACAAAATCTTTTAGGTCTGTTTTGTATGTTGGTCTTTCTCTAACATTACTAGCCCACGCTTTTGATGCTTCTTCACCAATTTTACCCATATAAGGACATGGTGTGCCAGCCATACGCATAGCACCAAAGACTCGTTCATCCTGACAAAGAATAGCAACTGATGCTACTTTCATACCAGTATCGTATAAGTATTTAGATAGTTTTAATCTTTCACAATTTTCATCTATTACTGTCGCACCTGTAGAAAACCCAAAGAGTTGTCCTTGAAATGCACCTGATCTACCTACAGTACAAAGGTCTTGCGAGTACGACATTATGCTTGGTGCGATTGCCGAAGCTGGAGGTGATTTTACTTCCTGACGAACAGTCTGTGTAGAATTAGAGTTGTTATTATTTGTATTTGTTGAATTATTTGTATTGGTATTATTATTAGCATTAGCAGTAGTAACATTAGAAGTGCTGTTGCTATTATTAGTATTAGTATTGTTATTAGTATTACTAGAAGTATTGTTATTAGTATTCGTGTTAGTTGCAGTTTGAGCCACTGTAGAATTGACTGTATTGTTAGCTGTTGAAGTAGACGTATTAACATTAGTATTACTGTTGGTATTAGCGCTGGTATTGGTATTCGTATTATTGTTTGTGTTCGTATTGGTATTCGTATTGTTGTTAGTATTGTTATTGGTGTTGGTATTGTTGGTAGTAGTCGTATTTGTTGTGCCTAAAGTGTTACCCTCACAATACTGCGTGCCCATAGTACAGTCACCTGTTTGTGCAGCACTTACAGGAATAGCAAATAGTAAAAGAATACCTAACGAGACTAATTTTTTCATTAGTCAAGTATAATATTTTTTTATTTATTTTTGTATTATTTTTGTATCTTTTAAAATTTCTTTAGCTGCTTCTTTAGTTGTTTCAACTAAAGCTACTTGAAAAGCATTTAAACTAGCTACAATTTGATCGAGCTCAAATTCACTTCTAGATTTTTTGGCTCTAAGGTCCGCTATTTGACGAGCAAAATATTTTTGTTCGTCTGTCATATCGGATTCTTTTATTTCTGTTCCATTTATAGAAACTAGGTTTTCTTCACTCATTGTATCTCCTCTGTTAATGTAGTTTGTTGTTGTATATCCCAACAATTAAGATTACTGGCTACGGTTCTTCTTTCGCCTTCGCCAAAGAATGGGTAAACCATGTGTTGTAACCAAGAAGGGAATAATAGTAATTTACCTACTTCAGGCTTAATTACGAAACTTTGTGGTGGTTGTAAGCGTNCTGTGTCCATTATGCTATTTTTACCGTATTGAAACGCTATACAGCCGTCTGAGTGGCCCGAACTGTTATATAAATTATATCCGGGAGTACCCGCAGTTGGTTGGTCTTGCATTTGTTGTGGTACTTTAATCCAACTTGTTGTAGAAATACCCATTATCGTTTTAGTGCCATGATCGTGTATCG
>JGI24006J15134_10000886_pt1 | contig 17479 bp, 26 predicted proteins | sample LinPmetageLP53_FD_15134 | JGI IMG/M metagenome (IMG submission 15134)
TCAGATGTCACTCATTGAATGTCCGTTCAATAATCAGTTGAATACTGATCGTTCCAGTAAAATAGTTAACGTGCTAACTTTGATAGCTACCCCCCCTGTGGCTGAGCTGGTACTGGTGTATATACATAGTAAAACGCTCAAACAATTTACGACTTTTACAGACTAATGTTATTTCTCACTAGTCACATGTAATCTGTCTCAGCCTTTTTTATACAGATATTGCCTAACGTATTTCGGGAAAAAATTTTCTGCAAAATTTTGAGAAATGTAGGGGTAGATAATTTTGTTAAAAAGTCTCTTGTAACACTTGACATGTCCGTGTCAATGGGTAGAATCTGATATACTTATTATTATTACGTCTACGTTATATGACCGATTGTTATACACTGAGAATCCCTTGATGGGATTCTGTTACAGCAGGAATTAAACGAACGTTAATATAACGTAAAGTATATATAACGTAAGGATAGGTTTCTTTGAAGATAGACCCTTCAATGCTTTCGACTGTAGATCAGTTGTCGCCTGAAAAGAAGAAAGAGATTTTGGATTTGCTGACATCGTTAGATGAAGCGAAGAAGAAAGAGGCGGCGCGGGATGGGTTCATGGACTTCGTTAAGTACATGTGGCCTGCATTCATTGAGGGTAGGCATCATAAGATCATGGCCGATGCGTTTGAACGCATAGCCAAGGGCGATCTAAAGCGGTTAATAGTTAATATGCCGCCCAGACATACCAAATCAGAGTTTGCTTCTTACTTACTGCCTGCGTGGTTTCTGGGTCAGTACCCAGAGAAAAAGATAATACAGACCGCGCACACTGCTGAGTTGTCAGTAGGGTTTGGCAGAAAGGTTCGTAATCTCGTCGATGACAGTGATTTTAAAAAGGTTTTCCCCAAGTTGGCTTTGAGGGCCGACTCCAAGGCAGCGGGGAGATGGAGTACCAACAAAGGTGGTGAATATTTCGCTATCGGTGTTGGTGGTGCGGTAACAGGTAAGGGCGCTGATCTGCTCATCATTGATGACCCTCATAGCGAGCAGGAAGGACAGAGCATTGACCCCTCTGTTTTCGACAAGACTTACGAATGGTACACATCTGGCCCTCGCCAACGACTACAGCCGGGAGGCGCGATTGTTATCGTTATGACACGATGGCATATGCGCGATCTTACTGGAAAGATTATTAAAGCATCTGCCCAGCGTGAAGGTGTAGATGACTGGGAATTAATTGAGTTCCCTGCGCTGATGCCGTCAGGCAAACCGTTATGGCCCGAATTTTGGAGCATTAATGAATTAGAGGCGCTACGCAGCGAACTGCCAGCCCCTAAATGGAATGCTCAATATCAGCAGACCCCTACCGCACAGGAAGGGGCGCTGGTTAAGAAGGAATGGTGGAGAGTGTGGGAAGAAGATCAACCCCCTCAGTGTGACTTTGTTATCCAGTCATGGGATACGGCATTCCTCAAGACTGAAAGGGCAGACTACTCAGCCTGCACCACATGGGGTGTTTTTTATGCCCCTGACGATGATGGCAGAACAAGACCTAATATTATCCTACTAGATGCATATAAAGAGCGGCTTGAGTTTCCTGAGCTAAAGAAAGTCGCTTATGACATGTATATGGAAATGAAGCCAGATGCTTTTGTAGTGGAAGCCAAGGCAGCGGGAACGCCTTTAATATTTGAGCTTAGGGCGATGGGCATCCCTGTATCGGAATACACCCCGACTCGTGGTAATGACAAGATAGCAAGAGTAAACGCTATTGCTGACTTGTTCGCATCAGGGATAGTGTGGTGTCCAGAAACAAGATTTGCCGAAGAAGTGGTTAGTGAATTTGCCGCTTTCCCTGCTGGAGAACATGATGATCTAGTAGACTCATCGACTCAGGCACTTCTAAGGTTTAGGCAGGGCGGTTTCCTCAAGCTGTACTCAGACGAAGAGGACGAACCCACATACAAGAGAACGGCAGACTACTATTGATTCTCTCAGATTCTCAAAAAGAAGAAGTGAAGACTGAGATAAGGTCTTGGTCAAAACAGCAGCTTGAATTGCCTAATGCTGATTTTAATGATATTCCTGCTTGTCCTTATGCTAAAAAGGCATGGGATGACGATAAAGTTAAGTTTGCTTTTAAAACAGATTTTTACAGTAACGATATTATCTATGATTACTTAAAAGACTGGGATGACGCAGTAGACTTAGTTATCTTGATTGACACAGCGTTCTTAGAAGAAGCGCAAGACTTCTACGACAATGTAGATTTTATTAACGAGAATATTTCTGAAAACGCTTTTAAAGACAAAGACTTATGGATAATGGGTTTTCATCCATACGATGATGCTAACGAACTTATTGATGATGGCACTTTTGAAGGCGTTTCAGATATAGAATATGCAATCATATTTGTTCAAAGGCTTTCTAAATTGCAAGAAGCTTCTAATAAGTTAGTTGATAAAGGCTATTACGACCATTACTTTAAAACTAACGATGTGTCCGAAATGTATGAAATCCGTAAAGAATATTACAGGAGATTAGATCATGGCAATGGGAAAGAAAGCAGGGCCAGTTAAGAAGAGCGGTATGCGCGGCGGCGGTATGGCTAAAAAGAAAACTGCCATGCGCGGTGGTGGCATGATGAAAAAAACCGCAATGCGTGATGGTGGCATGGCTAAAAAGAAAGCGCCTGTAAAAGCAATGCGTGACGGTGGGAATACAAAAAAGCGCAATCTTCGTGACGAAGAGGCTAGAGTTATTAGTAGGCAAGATAATGCGGCTGATGAGATGCGTAGAGTTAGGTCAAGAACGCCCAGAGATGCCGCTGAGCGAAGAGATAAGACTGCTGAGACACGTAGGGTAACAGCCAGAGAGCGTGATGCTCGTGATGAAATGGGTCGCTTACGTCGCAAGGCTGTTGGCATGGGGATGAATAAAGGCGGTAAAACGATGAAGCAGGGCTATAATGATCGCCTTGACGAATCGATGGGAATGCGTAATCGCAAGGCTAAGCCTGCTTTATCAAGCAAGATACCTCAGCACAAGCGCATGGCTATGGGCGAGAATGTTCTGACTGGTAAGATGATGAAGAAAGGTGGTCAGACTATGGCTAGTCGCAGGAAAGAAAGCGAAGGCATGGAGAAGGCTTCAGGTCGTCGCAAGTTTGCCGCTGTTGGCACAATGGATAAAGGCCGCAAGAAAATGAATAAGGGTGGAAAGACTGCAACTACGGCAGTTAGGCTTAATATGGGCGCACCCACTGTTAGAACGATAACAGCTCGTGGAATGGGCGCTGCTACTAAAGGCGGTCAGTTCAGAGAAAATACCTAATGGCTAAGGGTGTAAATCATTATTTCAAAGACGGCAAGGTTCACAAAGGCGCTACGCATAAGCATGCGGATGGCACAGTGATGGCTGGAAAAAAAATGAGTAAGACAGCTAAAAAAGTTTTTCATTATGGCGACTTGTCTGCAAGAGCCAAAGCCACTGCACGAAAAAGCTGGGCATAGGCCGATGTTTGAAGAAATTCAAAATGATTTATGGGGAGAAACAGATAATGTTTATCCTCTTTCGCCTAAGCAATTTAGTGTTGTTAAGATACCTAAAGGTGTCGCAGCCTCTGTTTACGCCAAGTATCATTACTTTGGTGAAAAAGATTTTTTAGCGCTTTATAGTTTTGGTGCTATTTACGAAGGAGAGGTCTGGGGTGCTATTACTTTTGGCATTCCAAACGCACATACTATAAATGGATTGTACGACAAGAACGATCAACACGGCGTTGTAGAAATTACAAGATTGGCTTTTAAGGCAGGAAGCCCAAAGAACTCTTGTTCTAGGCTAATTGGTCAAGGCATCAAAGAATTAAAAAAGTATTACCCTGTTAGACTAATTATAACTTATGCAGATACTGCATATAATCATACAGGCTCAATTTATAAAGCTTCTAACTTTGAATATCACGGCCTTACAGATCAAAAGACAGACTTTGTTTTTCCAGACGGAAAGATAAGGAAAGTCAAAGGCATCAAGTATTCCGAGATGGAAGGCGATTGGGTTCCCAGATCACGCAAGCATAGATTTTCAAAGCAGGTTTAATGTGGCTGTAGAAAAAGCTCTTTACACTAACGGCGCTCTCCCCGTTAGCCCTGATGAAATTGAAATCGAGATTGTTAACCCAGATGAGGTTAACATTTCTACTGATGACATGGAGATGAGCATTGATTTTGATGCTGAGCTTCCTATGGATCACGGGGCAAATCTGGCNGAGTATATGGAAGATGCTGACTTAACTACACTAGGTAGTGAGTTGGTAGGCTTGTATAACTCAGATAAAGAAAGTCGTCATGACTGGGAAGAGTCTTATATTAAAGGACTCGATCTTTTAGGCATGAAGTTTGAAGACAGGACGACCCCTTGGGATGGCGCTTGTGGCGTATTTCATCCTATGCTCAGCGAAGCGGTTGTTAGATTTCAGTCCCAGACTATTATGGAGATATTCCCTGCAACTGGCCCTGCCAAAACAGCCATTGTTGGCGCTCTAACAGACGATAAGGTTAAGCAAGCTCAGCGCGTTCAGGACTATCTGAACTACATGATGACTGTGAAGATGCCAGAGTATCGTACTGAGACAGAGAAACTGCTGTTCTCTTTGCCTATTGCGGGGTCGGCTTTTAGAAAAGTTTACTATGATGAGAATTTAGGACGAGCATGCTCTATGTTTGTTCCTGCCGAAGACTTTGTAGTGAGTTATGGCGCTGCTGATCTTGAAACCGCAGAACGTGCTACTCATGTAATGAAGAAATCCTCTAATGAGGTGCTTAAATTACAGCAGAAAGGGTTCTATAGAGACGTTGAGCTGCCAGCTCCAGCTCCTGATACCACTGAAATTGCTGCAAAGTACAACAAATTAACGGGAGATCATCCAAATTACGAGGTTGATCAACGCCACACCCTGCTTGAAATCATGGTTAACGTTGATTTGATTGGGTTTGAGGACTTAATAGACGGCGAACCTACCGAGATTGGTCTTCCCTACGTCATTACTGTTGACAAGTCATCTAATATAATTCTGTCGATACGTCGAAACTGGCAAGAATCTGACGAGTTAAAGCTAAAGCGTCAACATTTTGTTCATTATCAGTATTTGCCGGGTCTGGGATTTTACGGATTCGGTCTAGTCCACATGATTGGGGGCTTGACGAAATCAGCGACATCTTTACTGCGTCAATTAGTTGACGCTGGTACGCTGGCTAACCTGCCGGGCGGCTTAAAAGCCAGAGGTTTGCGAATTAAAGGTGATGATTCTCCGATTATGCCGGGGGAGTTCCGCGATGTGGACGTTCCGGGCGGGATTATCAGGGATAATATTACTTTTCTGCCGTATAAAGAGCCATCTGCTGTACTTCATCAAATGCTTCAAGAAATTGTGCAGGATGGCCGTAGATTTGCCTCCGCTGCTGACGTAAAAGCGTCTGACATTAATGGAGAAGCGCCTGTAGGCACAACTCTAGCCCTATTAGAGCGTGAAATGAAGGTTATGAGCGCGGTTCAAGCGCGTGTTCATGCAGCGATGAAGCAAGAGCTACAGATTCTTTGCAATATAGTGGCTGATTACGGGCCAACAGAGTATCCATACGAAACTGAACAGAATGTTCTAACTTCAGAAGACTTTGATGACAGGGTAGACATTATCCCTGTAAGCGATCCTAACGCTGGCACAATGGCTCAAAGGATTATGCAGTATCAAGCGGCTTTACAGTTGGCTGCTCAAGCGCCTCAGATGTACAACCTTCCTCTTTTGCATAGACAAATGCTTGAGGTTCTAGGTATTAGGGACGCAGGCAAGATTATACCTGATGAAAACGATATACCGCCTACTGATCCAGTATCTGAGAACATGATGCTTATCACTGGCGAACCTGTGAAGGTCTATGCTTATCAAGACCATGAGGCTCATATAACCGTACACCTTGCGGCTCTTAATGATCCTAAGATTGCTGAGATGCTCGCTATGGCTCCAGACGGGCAAATCAAGATTGCCGCCTTTAACGCGCATATTGCACAGCATGTTGCTTTCCTTTATCGAGACAATATACAGAAAGAGCTTGGCGTTAAGTTGCCTCCTATGGATTCTTCTCTTCCAGAGGATATTGAATATAGGCTTTCTCAGTTAGTGGTTCCTGCTGCTCAGCAGCTCACAGGGAAGGCTCAGCAAGAAATGGCAGCTCAACAAGCAATGGCTGCTGCTGAAGACCCAGTGTTACAGCTACAAAAAGCAGAGCTTGAGATTGAGGCAGCAAAAGTCACTAGCAAGACTCAAACTGACATGGCTAGAATTGAAGCTGATCTTGTTAAAGCCGCCGCTAAAGATAGCCTTGATCGAGAAAAGCTTGCTGTAGACCAACAAGTCGAGGGCGCTAAGCTAGGTGTTAAGATCGCTGAGACTAATACTCAAGAAGAGTTAGAGTCAGCCAAGATAGCTTCCAAAGAGCAGGTTGAAGGTGCAAAACTTGGTGTTGAAATAGCTAGAGAATTAATGATTGACGAAAGACAATTAGATATTGAAGAAAAGATAAATAAAAGAGATACTAAGCGCGAAGATATGATTGACGAAAGAGAGCGCGATGAGTGATGTATTTGCAGATTCTAGTTTAAGAATAGTTAGAGACAAAATACGAGTTATTATGAACGACACAGCAGATCACATTAGTAGTGGCGGCTGTCGTAATATGGAAGAATACTCTAAGTGCTGCGGGATCATAGAAGGTCTAGCGTTAGCAGAAAGAGAAATCCTCGATCTCGATAAGAGTATTGAGGAAAACTAATCTCCGCATGAAGCGGTGCAGTGACTCTGGACACTTATCCAGTGCAAGGAAAACATCTAATGGCAGAAGCATTAGCAGAAGTATCATCCGTTGGTATAGAAACTAACGAAGAGCCTCGCGCAGCTCGCAAATTGCCCGAACCGAAGGGTTACAAAATTCTTATTGGTTTGCCCCTCCCTGATAAAACCACTGATGGTGGAATACTTAAAGCTCCATCAACTCTTGAAGTTGAGGAGGTGGGTTCTATTGTTGGTTTTGTCATCGAGCTTGGCCCAGACGCTTATTCAGATAAGGTAAGGTTTCCAAGCGGAGCTTATTGTAAAGAAGGTGATTTCGTTGTGATGAGATCATATTCTGGCACAAGGTTCAAAGTTAAGGACGAGGAAGGCAAGTATCAAGAATTTCGTTTGATTAACGACGATAGCGTTGAGGCTGTTGTTGAAGACCCAAGAGGAGTTTCTCAGATATGAGTGAAATAGAAGAAAACACTTCGTCTGCCGAAGAAAAATTCTTTGGAGTAAAGACGCGACACGGCAACTTGAGCGCCGCAGATGATTCATCTGAAGATTCTGGTATAGAAGTCGAATTAGCGGAGGACGCAGCTCCTGCTGATAAAGAGCCAGAAAAGAAAGGTGTGCCTCTTGTAAACTATAGCAAAGACTTAACAGATGAAGAGTTAGCAAGCTATAGCGAAGGAGTACAAAAGCGAATCGGTCAAATGACTGGAAAGATGAAAGACAGAGAGCGCAGGCTGGATGAAGCACAACGTCTTAAAGACGAAGCTGTAAGAGTCGCTCAGTTACAGCAGAAAAAACTACAAGAGTATGAAACGTTACTAGCTAAAGGTCAGGGAGCAATTATACAAAGCTCCAAAGGTAAGGCTCAGGCTGAGCTAGATAGCGCTGAACGTGAATTAAAAAAAGCTCACGAAGATGGCGATGCTGATAAGCTAGTTCAAAGCCAGAAGCAATTAAGTGCTGCTCAGGCAAGAATAATGGACTATGAGCAACGTGAAGAAAGACTCAAACAACAGTTGCAGGCTCAAAAAGAAAAACGGGATGCTCAATCAGCTCAACCTGTGCCTCAGCAACCGCAAACGCCTCAAATACCTCCTGAGCAGAAGGAACGAATGGATGGATGGATGGCAGAGAATCCGTGGTTTCAAACGCAAACTCGTTCTGGTGAATCTGTAAATCCAATGCATAAAGAAATGACAGCAGTAGGGCTTGCCATTCACGATAATCTTTTTCATGAAGGCATTACTGCTAACACTGATCCAGACAGGTACTATTCTGAAATAGATCGAAGAATGCGACAGCGTTTTCCTGATTACGCCGCTTTTAAGGCCGATCAGGACAAGCAGGAGGAACGTAGCACTCCGCAACGCCAACGCAGCAATACAGCCGTGGTAGCTCCGAGTACCAGTAGGAACAACGGAGCAAAGACACGTAAAATATCGCTTACGCCATCCCAAAACGCCCTCGCAAGGACATTGGGAATCACACCAGAACAGTATGCTGCTCAACTTATTAATCAGGAGGCAGGATAATGAACAAAGAATCAAATCGCGCACCGCAAGAAAGCAATACAAGAGAGAAGGCAATGAGGCCCACTGATACGTGGAAGCCAGCGTCTTCTTTGCCTGTACCTAATCCTCGTGAAGGCATATCCCATAGATGGATTCGTACTTCCGTTTTAGGTCAGGTAGACAATACAAACGTGTCACAGAAAATGAGAGAGGGATGGGTTCCTGTAAAGGCAACCGAATATCTTGAAATCGATCACATGTCTGATGTTGGCAGTCGTTATAAGGATAATATTGAGTATGGTGGTTTATTGTTGTGCGCTATTCCAAGCGAGCAACTTGATCAGCGAACAAAGTATTATAATGAAATGGCTGTAAATCAAATGAATGCGGTTGATAATAATTTTCTTAGTGACCAAGACCCTCGTATGAGTAAGTTCCAAGAAAACTCGTCGAGGACAACTTATGGTAGAAGATAATCTGTAAGGGTTGTCTTCTTAACTGAGGACTTTAAAATGGCTACTACAGCTACTCCTATGGGGGCAGAACCAGTCGGCGGTTTATCAGCTTGCGGTTCTTTCTCTGGCAAAGTTCGTCACATTAAGATTGCAAGCGGTTACAACACTGCGATCTTTTATGGCGATTTCGTAAAGCTTGTTGCTGCTGGTACGGTTGAAAAAGATACTGGCACAGCTACAGCTACTCCAGTTGGTATATTTATGGGTTGTTTCTACACTGACCCATCAACAAGCCAACCTACCTTTAACCAAACTTTTCCTGCATCTACCGCAGCAAGTGATATCATGGCTTATGTTCTTGATGATCCTGACTGTGTGTTTAGAATGCAAGGAAATGCTGCTTTAGCGCAGACTACTCTTGGCAATAACGTTGCCATTGTACAGACTGCGGGTTCCACTACTGTCGGACGCAGCAAGAATGCAGTTAATGCAAGCACTGCTGCTACTACCAACACTCTACCTTTAAGGATTATAGAGTTTATGGATGGTCCAGATAGCATAGTGGGTGATGCTTTTACTGATGTATTGCTAACATACAATGCTGGAATGCATCAATATCGTCGTGCTTTAGGCACATAATAGGAGACTAGCGAATGGCTATTTCAAGAGCGCAAATGCTTAAAGAGCTACTTCCGGGTCTTAACGCCCTGTTTGGCTTAGAGTATGCAAAGTACGAAGACGAAGATAAGATGATCTATGAAACAGAGACATCTGATCGTTCGTTTGAAGAAGAAGTAAAGTTGAGTGGTTTTGGCGCTGCTCCTGTAAAACCTGAAGGCTCTGCAATCAATTATGATTCAGCGCAAGAAGCATTTACAGCGCGTTACACTCACGAAACTGTTGCACAAGGTTTTGCAATCACTGAAGAAGCAATGGAGGATAACCTCTACGCTTCGCTATCTCAGCGATACACTAAAGCTTTGGCACGAGCAATGGCTTACACCAAGCAAGTTAAAGCCGCTTTCCCTCTGAACAATGGTTTTACCAATGCCTTCCAATCAGGCGATGGTGTTAACTTGTTCACAGCAGTGGGAGACGGTGTTGCTGGCGGTGGTGGTCATCCTCTTGTAAACGGTGGCTTTAATTCTAATCGCCCTGCTACAGCAGCAGACCTTAACGAAACCTCGCTGGAAGATGCAATCATTCAGATTGCTGCTTATACAGACGAGCGTGGACTTTTGATCGCTGCTCGCCCTAGACGATTAATTGTTCCACCTAACTTGATGTTTGTTGCTACTCGAATCCTTGATTCAGAGTTGCGTGTTAGCACTGCTAACAATGACATCAATGCCATCAAGAACAACGGTTCTATTCCTGAAGGTTATTCTGTTAATCATTATTTGACTGACAACAATGCCTTCTATTTAATTACCGATGTTCCTAACGGCATGAAGCACTTCGAGCGTACTCCGCTGGAAACTTCAATGGACGGTGATTTCGATACTGGTAACGTGCGCTATAAAGCGCGTGAGCGTTATAGTTTCGGTGTATCCGATCCGCTGGGAATCTTTGGTTCCCCCGGTTCTTCATAACCTTACGGTTGGAAGAAGGCTCTGTTAGGTTACGGAATGCGTAACTCTCGTAATCTGGCAGAGCCACCTTTAATTCTGGGAACATATCAGTTTTAGCGACCATCCCAGTGGACGTTACGAAGACGCTAAGACGAATCCTTTCGTAAGAGGTATCTCTCATGGCTAGATCACGAAGTTCTTTTGGTTTAATTAGGGCGCTTGGCGGCTATTACATGCAAGGCCCAGATTCCATTGTCGCTTTAACTGCTGACACTGTAATCACTCCTGATAAACACGCTGGTAAGCTAATTCTTATTAACAACTCTACGCTTACTATTACTCTCCCAACTATTAATAATGACATGGAGCCTATTACTTCAGGGCCGGGCGAGAATCCAAACACATTAAATAATACTGGAATCGCTTATGATTTCTTGTTTTTAACGTCTTCTGGAACCAGCACTACTATTCAATCTAACAGTTCTTCCGATTTAATGATCGGCGGTTTGCTTTCTGTTAAAAATGGTTTAACTAACGTTCATTTCCATCAGCCTAATGGAAGCAGTAATTATCAAATAGTAATGAACGGAACGACAACTGGCGGTGTCGCTGGTACTCGTTTAAAGGTTCAGGCTATTTTCACTAATAGATACTATGTTGAAGGCACTAGTATTGGTACAGGAACTCTGGCGAGTCCTTTCGCTGGCTAATATATAGCGGGGTTTTCCCCGCTTTTTGGAGAAAATAATGGCAGATGCACTCACAAGCCAAGTAATTGAAGACGGCCCAAGAAACGCTGTTTTAAAATTCACAAATGTTAGCGATGGAACGGGCCAATCAAATGCTGTGTTGGTAGATGTCTCTACCCTTAGCTCTGACCCTTTAACTGGGCAGGTCTGTAATGGTGTTACCATACAATCAGTAATTTATTCTTGTGTTGGAATGGGTGTAGAGTTGTTTTTTGATGCAACCACAAACATGCCATTACTCAATCTTAATCAAGATTTTTCAGACGAGATTGATTTTGGGCCTACTGGTATTCCTAATAATGCAGGAACAGGAAAAACTGGTGATGTATTAGTTACTACAACTGGCGCAACTAATAATGACACTTATTTTCTTATGCTTAGTATGACCAAAACATACGCTAGTGCTTGAGGGCTTTATTATGGCTAAACTAGAAGTATTTCAGAACGGTAACTTCAGCAATGGAAGTCCTGTTTATCAGATAGGAAAAAAAGACGCTGATGGAAACTATGACGTTGAAGTTTTTGATTTAATGTCAGAGAAAGAAGCTAACGCAAAACTTAAAAGCATGTCAGGAAAATCATCAAAAGCAAAAGCTGCTCCACAAATAGTTGAGGAAACTACTTTGCCTGAGTTAGCCAGTCTAAATAAAAATGAGCTTGAAGCATTTGCTCGTGAATTCGGTGTTGAGCTTGATAAGCGAGAGAAAAAAGATGTCTTGGTAAATCAAGCATACGAGGCTCAGTTTGATGCCTAGAAATTATCGTGCGGAATACGATAATTATCACTCACGGCCAGAACAAAAGAAAAATCGTGCTGCCAGAAATACAGCTAGAAATAGAATGCTTGCTAATGGCAAAGTCACAAAGGGTGATGGAATGGATGTTCATCATCGCGATGGCAACCCTAATAACAACTCTCCATCAAATTTAAACGTTGTCCCTAAGAGCTTGAATAGGACTATTAATAAGTTTAAGGGTGGTAGAGTAAGGGGCACAGGAAAGGCTGTTCAAGGCGTAAGAATTCACAAGGATTTTTAACATGGCTACAACAAAAAATGTTAAACGAACTCCTAGCGGAAGGATTACATATCGTGGAGAGTCTTTTGCTGGCTACAACAAGCCCAAAAGAACGCCTAACGCCAAAAAGAAAAGCGCTGTCTTGGCTAAAAAAGGTGATCAAATAAAGCTAGTTAGATTTGGCGATCAAAATATGACGATCAAAAAAGATCAGCCCGAAAGGAGAAAAAACTTTCGAGCTAGGCATAGCTGTGATACTGCCAAAGATAAGTTCACACCAAGATATTGGTCTTGTAAGGCATGGTGATTTTATGAATAAACAGGATAAAGTTGGCGTTGTTATGAAAGAGTTTTCTGATGGCAAGTTAAAATCAAGCTCTGGAGACAAGGTAACAAATAGAAATCAGGCGATGGCTATCGCTCTCAGCGAGGCTGGTATAAGTAAAAAAATGTTTGCAGGCGGGAAAGCTGGAGACGGAAAGATTGTTCAAGGTTTTACAAAAGGTAGAATTGTCTAATGGCGACTAGCGGAACAACTTTATTTAATCTTGATCTTGGCGACATCATGGAAGAGGCTTACGAACGATGTGGCCTTGAATTGCGTTCTGGTTTTGACTATAGGACTGCCAGAAGAAGTCTTAATCTTCTCATGCTGGACTGGCAAAATCGTGGCCTTAATTTATGGACGATAAAGAATGCGAGCGAAACCCTGACCGCTGGCACAAGCTCGTATCCTCTTACTTCTGACAAGTTAGACGTAATAGAAGGGGTTTTGAGAACCAACGCAGATAACATTACTAAGCAGACTGATTTAACCATGCAAAGAATATCTGTATCTAATTACTCACATCAGACCAACAAGCTTTTGCAAGGCAGACCTATTCAGTATTACATTGAAAGAGCGCCTTCTGGAATTACTGTAATTGTCTGGCCTGTGCCAGATGCGGCTCAAGTGTATACGTTTAATTACTATTACATGGAGCGTATAGAAGATGTAGGCTCTCCTGCCACTTTAAATATGGATGTTCCTGCAAGATTTTTGCCATGCCTAACTGCTGGTCTAGCTTATAACATAGCGATGAAGCGAGCTGAAGCAGCTCCTCGTTTGGCTTTTTTAAAAGAAAATTACGAAGAGCAATGGAATATGGCTGCTGATTCTGCGCGAGAGAAGGCTGCTTTGTATGTTGTTCCCGGCGGGTATCAGTATTTATGAGCAGCTACGCTAGTGGTAAGCATGCTTTTGGTTTCTGCGATAGAACTGGATTCCGATACAAGCTTAGAGATTTAGTGCCTCAGATTGAGGATGGCAGACCCAACGGCATGCTGGTCGGAAGGGATGTATTAGATGTCGATAACCCTCAGTGGCGTTTGGGTATGATAAATATGTCCGACCCTCAAGCCCTTCGTGACCCTAGACCTGACGGTGGCTTTCATCAAAGCAGAGCGCTTTCTGCCTTTGATCCTGTCGGCGGCGGAAATACTGCGATGGGTAGCCGTACTGTTGGTCTTGACATGTCAGGACATGTGGGCAGAGTTGAAATACAGATTATACAAGTTGCATCTACGGTTAGTTTAACAGGCGTTTCAGCCACTTCTAACCTCGGTAATGTATCTGTTGAAACAGGAGAGGTTGACGTTAATGTACCTGTTACTGGTATTAGCTCTACTTCTGCAATCGGTTCTGTTATAGCTATTTCTGACACGTTTGCGATTACTGTTGTCAGCACTGGTGGCGGGAACAAGTATTTTATTGACGGTGTTCAACAAGCGACCGTTAGTATTACCGAAGGTAACACATACAGGTTTGATCAGTCTTCTGGTACAAATGGCAATCATCCTCTGCGATTTTCTACAACTTCAAATGGAACATGGGCAGGCGGTTCGGAGTACACCACTGGAGTGGTTGTTAACGGGGTTGCGGGTAATGCAGGTGCTTACACGCAAATAACTGTTGCCTCTGGTGCGCCGACCTTGTATTACTACTGCACAAATCATTCGGGCATGGGAGGTCAGGCTAATACGCCTAGTTGATTATGACTGTTCGTAAAATTACTAAGAAAAAAACAGTTAAAAAAAAAGTAACTCCGCTTAATACTGGCGGGAAAACCAAGTCTCGCGTAAATGAGGCGGGTAACTATACCAAGCCTACAATGCGTAAAAACTTGTTTAGCAGGATAAAGTCAGGAACAAAAGGCGGAAAATCGGGGCAGTGGTCAGCTCGTAAAGCGCAGATGCTTGCAAAACAGTATAAAGACAAAGGTGGTGGCTACAAGTCATGACACTTAAAAAGTCGCAAAAGTCTTTAAAAGACTGGTCTAAACAAAAATGGAGAACTAAGTCTGGCAAGCCTAGTGCAAAGACGGGAGAGAGATATCTTCCTGAAAAAGCAATTAAGTCGCTTAGCTCCAAAGAATACGCCGCAACAACTAAAAAGAAACGAAAAGACACTAAGGCTGGAAAGCAGTTCTCGTCGCAACCGAAAAAGGTCGCAAAGAAAACAAAGAGATTCAGATAATGGCATTTACGTTTACAACATTGAAAACAGCGATACAGGACTATCTTGAGTCCACCGAGACTACCTTTGTAAATAATTTGCCTTTGATTATTACTCAGGCAGAACAAAGGATACTTAGAGGAGCGCAGATACCTGATCTGCGTAAGAATCAGACGGGAACCCTGAGTCAAGGTAACGCTTACCTTACAATGCCAGACGGGTTTTTGGCATCATATTCGCTGTCTATTGATAATGGTGGTTATGAGTTTTTAATATTTAAAGATGTAAATTTCATGCGTGAGGCATACCCTGTTGAGGCAACTCAAGGAGTGCCTAAGTATTACAGTATATTTGACGATACTCGTTTTATTGTTGGGCCAACCCCTAATGCTAATTTTCCAGTAGAGCTTCATTACATGTACGAGCCTGAATCAATTACCACTGCTGCAAGTGGAACGAGCTGGCTGGGTTCTAATGCAGAGAATGCGCTATTATATAGCTGCTTGGTTGAAGGCTACACCTTTCTTAAAGGCGATGGCCCTCAAATGGAATTTTATCTTTCTAAATACGAGGATGCGACTTTAAGACTCAAATCGCTTGGTGAAGGTTATGATACGACCGACAGCTTCCGATCTGGCGCAGTCAGGAGCTTGAGAGTCTAATGTTTACGGTAAACATACAGTCTGATGTAGGTCAGGTAGGCGTGGAAACCACAAGTCATCGTGGGTTTACTCCAGAAGAAATTGCTGTCGATTGTGCTAATAAAATTATATCTATCTCTACCACAGCCGATCCTGTTTTGCGTCAGCAGGCCGAAGCATTTAGAAATGGAATAGAGCAGGTTGTTTTGCACTATATGAAGCAGGCAGCACAAAGTGAAAGAACTACTATATATAATATACTACTAAACGCTGGAGAAAATTCTTTGGCTGAACAGATAAGGAGGCTTTAATGGCTTTTTCAGGCAACTATATGTGTACCAGTTTTAAAAAAGAACTGATGACTGCTACGCATAATTTTACTAACGGTTCAGGAAATACATTTAAGTTGGCTTTGTATACCAACAGTGCTTCCTTCAATGCTGGCACTACAGCCTATACAACTTCCAATGAAATAACTGGAACAGGGTATAGCGCAGGTGGTGGTGCGTTAACTAATGTTACTCCTACGACTGGAGGTACTACAGCGTTTACTGATTTTGCTGACCTTACGTTTGGTACAGCAACTATTACAGCTAGAGGCGCTTTAATTTACAATGATACTGCGTCAGGCGATCCTAGCGTTGTTGTTTTGGATTTTGGTGGTGATAAAACTTCTACTGCTGGAGATTTTAAAATAGTAATGCCTACTGCTGACCAGAACAATGCGTTGATTAGGATAGCCTAATGTCTGGCGTGGGTTGGGGCCGCGCTGCTTGGGGTGACGGTAGCTGGGGTGAAGACACAACCCAAACTGTAGCAATTGGTGGCTGGGGTCGCGGAGCTTGGGGTGATGGCGCTTGGGGCCGTTCACTTGGTTTAGAGGCAACTGGTCAGGTCGGCAATGTTGGAGCTGGCAGTATTTTTGCTAGTGCAACCATCTTTCCGACTGGGGTTGCAGCAACAGGTATAGTAGGAACTGCTCAAGTCTTGGGTCCGGGCCAAGTTGTAGTCAGCAGTGTTGTAGGCACAGCTTCAGTTGGCAGTGTAACTGTTAACCACAACGCTCAGGCTTCAGTTACAGGCGTTCCTGCAACAGGTGTTGTTGGTTCTGCTGGCGTTCAACAAACCACAGGCGTTTATCCTACAGGAGTTTCAGGCACTGCTCAGTTAGGTTCTGGGTTTAGTGTTCTTGCTCCAGCTAATGTTTCTCTAACAGGTTTTCAAGCGACAGGTATAGTTAACGGTGTTACTGTTGACTTGTTAATAGAAGTGCCTGTTACTGGTTTGTCAGCAACATCGCAGCTAGGCACAGCGTTTGTTGTACAGGCATCGACGGACATACATCCGACAGGATTGAGTGCAATAGGCGAGGTGGGCAGAGTTCTTGTATGGCAAGACGTTAATCCATCACAAAACCCTAATTGGATTAATCTATCCCCTTCACAAACGCCTACTTGGGTGAACATACCATGATTGAGGTAAAAAAATGGCAACTTATGTAAATGATCTACGATTAAAAGAAATAGCTACTGGTGACGAGAGCGGTACTTGGGGTACTTCTACTAACACCAACCTTGGCCTTGTAGCTGATGCTTTTAGTTTTGGCACTAAACAAATGTCCTCAGATGCCAACCAAACATTCACGATGCCTGATGCATCTGCTGATGGGACTCGCTCTCTTTACTTGAAGATTACCTCGGCGGGTTCTCTTAGTACCACGCGCACTATTACACTTGGGCCTAATACAGTTTCTAAAGTTTGGATAATCGAAAATGCTACTACTGGTAGTCAGAGCATTATTATTAAGCAAGGTTCTGGAGCGACAGTAACAATTCCTACTGGTGCTAAAAAATATATTTATTCTGATGGCGCTGGTGCGGGAGCTGCTATATTTGACGCAAATCCCACAGAGACTGGCGTGGGTACTGTAACATCTGTTGGCGGTACAGGTTCTGTTAACGGAATTACTTTATCGGGTACGGTTACAAGTTCAGGCAACTTAACGCTTGGCGGCACGTTAGCTAATGTTAACCTTACGTCACAAGTTACAGGTACATTACCTGTTGGTAATGGAGGTACAGGCGCTACTTCCATAGCTGCCAACAATGTAATTTTGGGCAATGGCACATCAGCCGTACAGGTTGTTGCACCGGGGACATCAGGTAACGTTCTAAAGTCTAACGGAAGCACATGGACATCAGCCGCACAAG
>JGI24006J15134_10000888_pt1 | contig 17451 bp, 28 predicted proteins | sample LinPmetageLP53_FD_15134 | JGI IMG/M metagenome (IMG submission 15134)
TTTTCGGGTGACTTGAGAAAATCAACGATTTCTTCAAGTTCGTCTTTCGCACTATCTATACCTTGGACGTCATCAAAACGCGTTGTTATTTCACTTTCAATATCATTATCCTGTTTCATCATAGAAAATGGGCTCTGACTAATACCACCACCTGTGAACATTCTAAAAATTGCAAAGAAACCTATAGTAATGAACATGAACGATACAAAATCGTTAAAACTTCCACCAGTTGGCGATCTAATTAAATCAAAATCAACGTGACTTTCAGACATTGTTTTCCAAAAATCTTCTGAAGGTGTATAATACGACGTACCCATAGTTCCATTCTTTTCTTCGAAATATACGATATCACTTTGTGGATTTATTTCCGCTTTAACGATTTCGTTTTTCTTAACGCCTTTAATAAAATCACTATATATTCGGTGTTCATATTCGGGTTTCTTTTCTATTTTTAAGGGTGGGGAACTAAATAATTTTGATACGGTTAATATGGTCCCCATTATACTTAATTGTAAGAATATAATTACAATAACAGGGTGTTTATCTATAAATTTTTGTATTTTTTTACGTTTTTTTCTTAAACGTTTACGGAACCTTTTCCAGTTCATCTTATAGTATATTTCTAAATTAAACACGTGTATATCTCGCAAAACTCTCTTTTTCACCTGTATAATATAGCTTATACGATTCAATAATACTTGGTACTTTATATTTCTCGGGCATACATGCTGGTATTCGTGTTAATCCGTGTTTAAAGTCGTGTATTGGGTAATACGCAGTTTCGCTCTCACGAAGTTCGAAATGTGAAGGTTTGTTTTTATATAACCAAAGTATATGTTTAGAACATGCGTGAACTTTGCCAAACCGTTTAGTATATTCGAGTGCGAGTGACATTCCAATTTCACCCGCAAATTTATAATTGTTTATGTTCGACGATATCCATAGCGTTGTTGGGTGTTTTTTATGTGCAGCTTTATACCCTCGGCGTGCTCCGTTTACGGTATGAGGTGCATTTGATTCCACGTATTCCGTTTGATCGGAGTAAAACCATGCGGTATACATCATTTGACATATTTCGAGTAGAATCTTGATTACGTGTTGATCACAATACATATAAGCAAGTTCTTCAGGGTTCATAGATAAAAAGAAAATATTCATTTTGTAAATTGTTTTTTATTAAAAATTATGTAACTTAAGTTTTAATCATCTCCTCCATCCGACACGTAATCGTCTTCAACAACTTCTTCTTCATCACCTTCTTCGTCGACTATAATAGCCTCGTCTTCCTCTGGTTCATCGTCGTCTTTCTTTTCTTCTTCAAGATCTTCATCTTCATCTTCTTCCACTTCCATCTCCTTTTCCTTTTCAATCACCCTTTCCTTTTCCTTTTCAATCGCCCTTTCCTTCTTTTTCTTTCTATTCATAGAACTTGATGAAGGTGCATCAAAAAACTGTTCTAGTTTTTTCCATTTTACTTCAATGAGTTTGTGTCTTTTTTTATATTTATCGTGCATTGAATCTATAAATTCTGTAGAGTACCCAATCTTTTTTAAAGTTGACGATAATATTTTAATAGGCGGTTGTTTAGCCTTAGAATAATATATTTCGTTTAGATGTGCCATCTCGTGTAAAAGTTTAACACGAACCTTACCATTTTTCAAAACGTTTAGTTTCATATATATTGTATCAAGGTGTTCAATATGACTTTCTTTGTACTTTTTTATTTTTTCAGGTGTAGGTATTTGTTCAACGTATGGTTTTTTAAATGGAACTCCTAGTTTTTTACAGTTTCTTTCCAAACTTTCCAAATAATCTTTTTTGTTTTGAACGTAAAAAGGTTGGCGCTCGGGTTTCGGTTTATGTTTAGCATTAACAATATCATAAACGAAAGAACCAGGTAAAATTTGTTCCCGAATTGGTTTATTTACACGATTAACTTTATCGTAACTAAAACAACCGGGTGCTTTTATTTTTTGAAATGTGTCGGGGGATTGAGTAGTCATTTTATATTACTTTATACTTCTATTTTATTACAACTTAGGTCTAATTCACACTCTAAAATGTGGTGGGCTTGAAAATTTTGGAGCGACTCAAATGGGCCCCATAATTCGATAACTTTACGTCTTTTATCGTACCACATGTACGATAACTCGAGGTAACGCGTTAACCAATAAAACTTTTTACCGTTCTTACCGATAAACTTGAAAATATCATCCTCATTATAATCAGATACGTCAAACTGACTGTAATGAGCACTTGGTGGGTTGTACGGAGCCATGGTCTTTTTGGTTTGTCTTACTCTTATTAAGTGTCTCTTGTTTAAGCCTTATATGTTTTTGCGTATATAGTCCTTTTTTAGCTTTCTTATCGTTCTTAGTGACACGAGTCTTAAAGGGATCTTTCATATAATACTTTTTTATTTTTTATTGTTCGACTTGGGTCTGTTTGGTCATATTTTTAAATTATACCATAACTCCATAAATTCTTATCACTCCTTTTACGTTACAATTCCCTATCGCGTTGTCTTTTTGCCTCCTTATCGGCTTCAGTCATCGAGTTCACCCTTTTTTTCGCCCATTCCCTCCTTCGTTTTCTTATTTTCTCCTTATCAGCTTCAGTCATAGAGTTCACCCTTTTTTTCTGCTTATTGGCTTCAGTCATTGACTCCACACTTTTGCGATACAATTCCCTCTGATATTGTCTTTTTGCCTCCTTATCGGCTTCAGTCATCAAAGCCGCCCTTTTTCTCGCCCATTCCCTCTTTCGTTTTCTTATTTTCTCCTGATTGGCTTCAGTCATAGAGTTCACCCTTTTTTTCTGCTTATTGGCTTCAGTCATTGACTCCACACTTTTGCGATACCATTCCCTCTTGTGTTGTCTTTTTGCCTCCTTATCGGCTTCAGTCATCGAAGCCGCCCTTTTTCTCGCCCATTCCCTCTTTTGTTTTCTTATTTTCTCCCGATTGGATTCAGTCATCGAGTTCACCTTTTTCTCCTTATTAGCATCCGGCTTTCGATTTAAATTTAACAGTGCTTTAACAGCATTAGCTTCGTTAATAGCTTCTTTTACTATTTTGTTATAATTTACGGGCGTTTGTTTTGTATTAACACGTCGAGGTGTACTCTTTATACGCTGAGTACGAACTGGAGTAGGGTTCAACCTCGCTCTCGCCCTTCTCACGACATCATTCCATTCTTTCTGTTTCTTTGCTTTATTATCACGTCTCCGCTTATTTACAATCGAATGCGCGATAACATTATTTCTAGGAGTTTGAATTCTTGTTGGTCGAGGAGTATGGTATTGTGTATAAAACTGATTATTACTATTACTCTCGACCATGGTATTTATAATAGTCTGATATTTTTTCTAATACTATAAATATGATCATAAAAACATTATTTATAGTATTAGGGTTAGGGTTTTTGATCAGTAACAAATCTGAATGTACATCAGACGATTTTAGGTGTCGAGAAAATATACCATTCATGTTACGTATACATCCAGAGAGTGAAGAAAAATAAGATTTTATTTATTATTGAACGACTTAGTACTTATTATACTCTTTTTTAAATTCACGCGAAAAATTGTCCATGTTTGTATATCTATTTAATGCTTTTAATCGTCGTAAACTTATTTTATTGGGTGTATTGAGTTGTTTATCAAATGTTCTTATAATAAGATCGTGGATTTTAATACGGTTTTCTATATCTTTTTTTTCTGATATTATCGTTTCAATTCTAGCGTTTTTATTTAGTTTGATAGGTGAAAAAGTGGCAGCCATTTTTCTAGAATTATATCTTCTTATAGCGTTTCCGTTCTTCTTATTTATCTCACCTAAATCAATTTTAAGATCTAAATAACTTTTTTTCAATTTTCTTAATATACTTGATCTAACTTTAGTATATTCTCGTATATTCTCTTCTTTATTATTCATTGAAATTTTTTTTATAGTTTGTTCAGCTGATTTCCGTTTTGGTGTTCTTGGTGATGACGACGCTGATGGTGAATTCATCTTAATTATTAAAAATATTTTAATTTGAATTCTTTTTGAACTTCTTTCGTAATTTATTAGCATTAATGTTATTAAATTCTTTCAATGCACTTTTACCTTCCTGTATATATGTCTCTAGTTCTTCAATTTCTGTATTTATACTATTAAGAATAAATTTATATTTTTTACGCTTTTCGATACCCATTTGAAGTTTTTTCTCTAAACCCGATACTTTATTTTTAATTTGAACGTACATTTGATCATTCGTCATATTATTTCCAGATGCCTTTTTAAAAATTAATTTTCTTTTCACTGAATTAGACATATACTATCTATAAATAATATAAATAGGGAAATTTCGTATTTATATTATTGATTTATTTTTAATAATTTAATTAAACAATATCTTGAATGGTTTACTTTTAGTCGTCTTAATATTTTTTGACGCATTATTCACTAATAATTTTTCTATTTCTTTTAGTTTTTTTTCCTGTTTTTTATTATTGGATTTTTTTTGGGCTTGTTCTCCTATTTGATTTGCTCGTTTTTGTGCTTCATTAAGTCTTTTGTTAATTTTTTTATTATTTTCAGTATAATTATTTTTAAGAGGTTCTGGAGTTTTTTTTGGTGATTTCAAATATTTATAAAAATTTTTAAGTGATTGTTTAATAGGTGATTCTAATTTAACAGGTTTGATTTTTTGCTTAGCCTTTTGTCTCTTCACTGGTGTATTTCTAACTGTTTTAACAATGGTAACAAATTCAGTATTTTTTCTAGTTGGCATTTCTGTTATATCATACCCTGACATTTTTACTTACCGGCACACATGGTACAGTATGTTTCCTTTTTTGGTTCTTCTTTAGTATATATGTAATACAGTGCTACAAGTATAGTAGATGCTACTATAAATTTTCGGTTAACTTTCATTTATTATACACTAATATTAAAATTCATCTTCGAGACTTACTTCAGAGCCAGAATATTCGGTATCATCGTCACTTGGTAATACGTATTCAGTATCTGAAAGATCAATTAATTCGTATAAACCAGTAATGGTTCTTTCGTATAAACCCGTTTTCTCTAAATCTGTCGTATCGTAGAATCCAGAAACACTTTCTCTTGGGATACACTCTAATTCTTCGTCAAAATCCCATAAACCGTCGCCTATATGTTCAAGTATAGCTACTTGTAAGTCGTGGCCTAAATCTTTTCTAATTTGACCTATGCATATTATATTGTCTCCGAAATCAATGTCAATTATTTGTTTTTCCATTTTATATACCAAAGTTTTAATTCTTAAAGTATATTAAATGGGCGATATTCTTAAAGATAGAGTTATAAGTGAAAAGGACGCAGTTATGTTCGATATAGACGATACTCTTATTTTTATAAACGGACAGGCTAATCTACCAATTATAAATTTATTAAAATATGCAATGAATTTAGGGTATAAAATTATTATTATAACAGCTAGACCTGCTAATGCAATTACAATGACATTTACAAAATGGCAATTAAGAAAATATGGTATACCTTACCATTCTCTTATCATAACACCTGCGCAAAATAAAGGTAATATCAAAGTAAAAACGGGTTTGAATTACATATTATCAGTTGGTGATCAACCAACTGATCTTACACATACGAAACATGCAATTAAGATTTCCATCTAATATCACATGTGTGACATGTTATGAATACGGTCATAGGTTCATCAGCGCTACGTGTTTGCATTTGATAAAAAGTTGTTTTGTAACCTCTACATTTACCACATTTAAACAAGCCTTTATAATCTTTATCATGCATATAATTAGCAGCGTGCTGTTTTTTCATTTCTATATTTGCTATAGTTTCTGACATTTTTGCGTGAGGCCCGCCAGGCCATAAACCCTGTGGTGATAAGTTTAACACAGCGGATGTTTTAATATCACCTTTTAAAATACGTTCTTTTAAATTTGGTGAATTTTTAAGATTGAAATAAATACTAAGAAATTTATGTTTATATCTCTGAATACATTTATAATATTTATCATCGACTGATCTGAGATAAGCCCAGTTAGATATATGCTTTTCTAAATTTTGAACTATTGCGTGTTCTATAGGCAGCTCCAATATTTCAGAGTATTTTTGTCTTGCATATTCTCGAGATAACATCTTTTTAATTTATAATTTATTATTTTCTACTTAGGTGTTCCATTTTAGGTTTTTCACATTCAGAAAATGATTCTGGATCACATTGACTAAAGGGATCTGATACACTTTTCAATTGTTTTTCTTCATTTACCTCACTTTTTAGTGTAGATATAATAGGAATATTTTTTAGCATACCAAAATGTTCGAGTATAAGGTATAAGACGATTGCAACTATAATAAGTTTAATAACTTTGTTCATTTATTAAAAGCAACTTTTTTTATTCAGTTAGACTAGGATGACACGTGCTGTTTTAATAAACGAAAAACGTAACGATATACATGAAATACATATTGATATATCACCGTATAAAAATGAAATATTTAAAATACTAAGAGGTAAGGCGAGTTTTTTAGGACAATGGCCTGATGAACAAGTTGTTATTGTAAAAACAGAACAGGATGAAGCGTTTACAGAATTAATATTAAATACAAACAGATTACCTAGACCGTTTACAAACATGTTAGTTTATGGTCGAATACTTCTTCTACGTATGGATGATAACGCAGATCCTCAAGATTTTACATTAAGAGAATATCATAAAATGACACGAATAACTAGACCCAGAACGCGTTCATCGTATGGTTTAATTACTCGACCCTTGAGTAGGAATATGAGCTACCCCTCTGAGAACGGCTTGTGAATATTTCATACACAATTGGAAATGTGACTGTGCCCAATCCATTGGATTTTTCATTTTAATTCCCATTGGGTTTTTGTTAACAACATTCATCATATCTTTACTTGCTTGTGTTTGATCAGTTACATGTAACATTACCTGATCAATTTCTTGTAACCATCCCACATGTTTTTCATTTTTAGGATCGAATTCTTTTACAAATGACATTTATATTATACACTCACACATTCTTTAACCTTGTATCTAATCTTGATTTATAATATCTCTCGTTTATTTCACCGTCTATTTTCTGACCAGATAATGATATTTGTAATAAATCGTCCTTGTATCCGAAAGTATGGCAATAAAAATAACAAACACCCGTTCCGGTTGACATTTCGTCGAGTTGACTCTTTACCATTTCTTCAATGAAAATATATTCCCTTATATTTGCAGGTGTTCTTTTCTTAAAATTCATATTAGGGTTTATTCGAGAAACAGGTTGTTCCAAATTCATGTCTGGCCATACACCGTAGTTTGAACGGTATTTACTCATATAGTCTATACATTCATTAGCATTCCTTTTTTTACTAAAACAGATTATACGTGGTTTACCGTCTGGGTCAGTGATTGTTGTATACCCACCTTTCATGATACCTATAAAATGAAACTTCATATTACAGTATACCAATATATCTTTATACTTCATCCATTGACTTAGTTGGTTCTGGTGTATTTTCAAGTGACCTCATTAACATGTTTCGTGATATATCCATGTTTTTCTTGCGCATTTTTATCCCCAACTTTTCGCCATTTGTTTCAGTTGTTTGTGATAACCATCGTTTTAATAACCCTTCTCTATTTTCCATAACACGTGATGCGATATTTGTTTTACCGTTTTCATATAGAGCCTCTATAAAAGCGTCACCGGAACTTGGATTATGTTCATTTGAGAAATCACATAACCAATTGAATTCACTTTTCATGGGTGACCTATCCATTTCGTATACCTGTGCTAGTGTATATTGTGTAGATCTGAACGTAAAATATTTTACAAGTACAGTATCAACGTCGTCAAATGTTTGGTCGGAATAATCATTACCTGACACGCACCGCGTTAATATATGATTTCTAGATTTTTTTACAGGTTTAATTAAAAATACAGGTTTTGTAGAGTGTGATATCATATTATTATTTATATAGAAAAAAAAACCTTAAGTTAATTTATACAGATGAACTTTCCCAAAACACCTGGTCAATGTAAATACATGCGAATGTTACAGTCATCTAAACCTATTATAGTAGCAACAGGACCGGCTGGGACGGGTAAAACTATGCTTGCGTGCCAATTAGCGACCGAAAATTTAATGAATAGAGATATTAATCGGTTAGTATTGACACGTCCAATAGTTGCGGCAGATGAAGATATGGGATACTTACCTGGTGAAATGGAACGAAAAATGCAACCGTGGACAAGACCAATGATAGATGTATTTGAAAACTATTTAACTCGGGGACAGCTCGAACACCACGTATATATAGAACCCCTTGGTTTTATGCGTGGAAGAACATTCGATAACGCATATATAATCGCGGATGAAATGCAAAATAGTACACCTAATCAAATGAAAATGTTATTAACGAGACTTGGTAAAAATACAAAATTAGTCATAACGGGTGATTTAAAACAAAGTGATCTAGGTGAACAGAGTGGTCTCACAGACCTTGTAAATAGAATAGACGGTTTAAACTTAAATTATATCGAACATGTCACCATGGAGAATGATGACATCTTGCGACACCCTGCTGTTGCAGAAATACTTAAACTGTATTAAGAATTTTTATTATTAAAATCAGTTAAAGCAGATTGAATAGCATCTTCCGCGAGCATGGAACAGTGTAATTTTACGGGAGGTAAATTTAAATATTTAGCAATGTCTTTATTTTTTATATTTACATCGTCTTTATGTCTACCTTTAACCCATTCCGTACACACAGACGAACTCGCTATAGCGGATCCACACCCAAACGTTTTAAATCGGGAATCTGTTATTATTCCATCAGAATTAACACGTATTTGAAATTTCATAACATCTCCACACGCTGGAGCTCCAACTATACCGGTACCCACATTTTTATCATGTATATCAAAAGACCCAACGTTTTTAGGGTTTTCGTAATGATAAACTACATTTTTGTGATACCTTCTACATATAAACCTAATATATCGTACGAACATTTATATTTAACAAATATTTTCATACCGTAAAGGATTCGCCGCACCCACAACTCGCTTTCGCGTTTGGGTTTTCAAACGTAAACTCCGATTTGAGTTTGTCGCGTACGTAATCCATGCGTGTTCCCATTATAGACAATAACGCCTTCGAATCTACGATAACCTTTACGCCGTGTTGTTCCACGACCTCGTCGTATTTTCCTCTATCCTTTTCGTCTGCGTAGTTCATTGTGTACATCATACCATTACACCCGCGCGTCAGAACACTAATTTTAAGGTACGGTTTCGAATTCGTTTCCAATAGTTCGCGAATGTGTGGTGCCGCCGATTCCGTTATTTCCAAAACTCGTTTCCGTGTTATTGAAGAGAACGGTCTCATTGAAAAAATGAGAGTACGCACTGTCATAACTACTATTTTCCTATATATTTTTTGTGTGTGTTTATGATAAGATGATACTCGCGTTAATACTTCTTATCATAAACGTATGACATCTTGCGACACCCTGCTGTTGCTGAGATTTTGAAATTATATTAAGATTTAACGACACTATTTTTTAAATTTTTAATCCGTTTCTGAACTTCATTTACTTTTTTTCCATATTCAATAAATTCATCTTTATAAAGTACTGCCCAATCATTCATCTGTTTCAGTACCTTTTTGTTGTGAGAATACCATACTATTACCTCTTTACTTATTTTATCACATGCTGTGTATTCATCCATAATAGATTTCGAACATTCTCGACCCAACTGACAATACTTTAGAATATCTTCGAGTTCAGCCATATTATCAGTATTAGACGTACTAAGACCATCAATGTGTTCTATTTCAGTCCCGAGCATTACATTATCGTGATATTATTTTTTCACTTTTATACAACGTTTCCGCTGCTTTTAATCTATATTCCAGACTTGTAGCTGGCCATTGTATCATAAAATCACCTTCTTTCCACTCTCCGTTATTACCGAGTATATCATTGTAATTTGGTCTATTTTTTAATAAAGGTAATTCTTTATAATCGTACGAATTGAAACCACGTTGAGTTACAATCTTACACACTCTACCCCATAACGTACCTCCCGGTATTACACCTTGTTCTGTTAAATATGTACCTACACAAAGGTCCTGAATAAGCTGATTTTCAAACATGTACCAGTTTCTATACAATGACATACCAGCTATAATAGTATCAAGAAACGCTTTACCTATCGGTGAATTTTTTATAAACATGTTCCCACAATTAATACCGTTACAATCTGCCGGTATGAGAACATGTGTATTTTCATCTGCGTATTCTTTTATAATATCTTCCAATTTAATATCCATATTAGTAATCATAGAATCGCAATCTGTATTGAAAATCCATTCACAATCATGATACTTTTCGAAGGCATCTTTCATGGCATATACTTTAGCCCACCCCATTGGGTAATGTGTTTCTGGTATAGGTGGTAATTTCGCCATAAAAGGCATTTTAGCTATATTTGCAGCAGCATCACCCGAATGATATAATGTATAATTGTGTTTTTCACAATATAATTTTTTATTTTTATGAACTGTCCATTCAGCTAGAGATTCATACGCCTCATCATTAACTGTAACTACAGTGTACATTTATACAATAAATAACAATATATTCTTTAATATTTAATCACATTAGCATATCGTATAAATTTTCTTTAGATGGAGCACATATAGTAAATTCTTCACCGTCGTCTTGCCATCTACTTTCCTGTTTCTCCATTGATTTAATGTGCCATAATGCAAGTTCAGGTTTAGCAACTATACCTTGTATCTTTGTCGACCCAGTTAATTTTGTATGTAATTCATCTGTCCATGTTACGGATTCACAATTTTTATATAAACGACCTTGGTAATCTGGCCAATTTATCCATCCGGCTTCGTTTACATTAAACTTATAACGATCTATATGACTTTGAGTTATACCTGGGTGAATGTTAATTCTCGGTATGAAGACTATTTCGGCTTCAGTTTCCTTTATAATATTTTTAAGATTTGTTATCAACTTTTCTTGTGGCATCTCATCAGCGTCAATTAAAAATGTATACTCACCCGTAGCAACTTCACCGTGATAACATGAATTTTTATAAAACGTATCGAAAGGTCTTTCAAATACATTTATTTTTTCCTTAAAATGATCTATAACTTTATCGACCTTATCAGTTTTGTGTAAACTATCAACAATTACCTGAATATTATCCTCTTCGTCTATGACCTTTAATAAAAAATTTATGAGTGAATACAATTCCCTCGATTCATTACATACTTGAATACTATAAGTAATCTTCATATACTTAATACCATTTCATTTCTTTAATAGAATAAACTCCATTTATCATTGTTATACCTTATTGATTCTTCTAATTGCGATAAATCATTTCGCATGTCGGATATATATGGTTCATCGAGTTCCTTTTTATTTATAATTTCATACGTCGCGCCAAATTTTTTAGCCCATTCAGATAATTTCAATCTATCTGGGTATACCAAATTACATTGCTTAGAAATTCTATATTCGTCTATATATTCTCTAACAACTTTCATCACATCTTTTATGTGAATAAAATCAAAATATTTGTCCTTTTCTATAATAACGTGTCCTTTATCTTTACATACAGCACTAAAACGTGTAGATAATTCACCCGGTCCATAACATCCCCAAATTCTTAAACTATACGCGTTGGGTATTTGTGTAATACGTTTATCTATTATCCATTTAGAAAGACCATATGGATCGGTGGGTGGATTACCTCTAAAAACCGCACCACTCGAAAAGTAAATAATTTTACCATGGAAAAAACGTGATACATTTTCAAACATGAGTATATTCTCTTTTAAAACGTCACTTGTATCTTCTTTTAAGCGACTACCACCAACAACCGCGCAGTGTATTATAACACTAAATTTGTATCTATGGAAAAACTTTTCTACAGATACTGGATTTAATAAATCAACTTCTTCACGTGTTATAGGAATCCATTTATTGTGTTCCAAAAAATATCGTCCAAGGAATCCATTACATCCTAAAACACCGACTTTCATTTTATAATCATTTCAAAAAATCTTTAATTATATTACATGTATTTTACTTAAAGATATTATACGAAACTAAAAGTAATGAAAAGGACGATATTAAATTTATTCAAAAACAAATTGAATAATATTAGGAGTGTTGGTATAACATCATATGATTACCCAACATCGAGAATAATAAATAAGTCAAATATCGATTTTATTGTCGTAGGAGATACAGTTGGTTCCACTGTTCATGGTATGAAATGTTTGAATGAAGTTACCATGGATATGATGTTAATGCATTGTAAAGCAGTTAAGCGTGGTTCAGAAAACCAATTTCTTATAGGTGATATGCCTTTTATGTCGTACCAACCATCGAACGAATTAGCTATTAAAAATGCAGGCGAATTTATAAAAATTGGTATGGACGCTGTTAAAGTAGAAGGATACGTACCCGAACGAGTTGAATCTATTGCTAAATCTGGTATAGCCGTAATGGGTCATTTAGGTCTAACACCACAAACTCGTGCAAAAATAGGTGGTTATAAAGTACAAGCCAAAACAAATGATAGTGCACAAAAACTTCTGGAACAGGCTAAAAATATAGAAAACTCGGGTGCATCACTTCTACTCATAGAAGCTGTCCCCGAAGAAGTATCAGAAATTGTTGCTAAAGAATTGAAAATACCTGTATATGGTATAGGTGCAGGACCTAGAGTAGATGGACAGTTGGTTATAGTACACGATATACTCGGTTTATTTTGGGAATTTAAACCCAAATTTATAAAACAGTTTGTTAACGGTGAACATTTTTTTCATGAAGCTATAGGTTCATATGAAAAAGAAGTACATAATGGTCAATTCCCTGGGGAAGAACATGTTTATAAAATGTCCGAAAAAGAATTAAACAAGCTCTTAGGTATGCCCGGAAGCTCGTGGAAATATAATTAAAGATTTCTTATATTATAATACAAATGAACACGTGTGATTACATTATAAACACGCTATACAATAATGGTATAGACACTTATTTTGTAATAACAGGTGGCGCAATCGTACCTTTTATTAATGCCATAGCACGTAACACAAAAGTTAAATATTATTGTTTTCAACATGAACAGTCGGCTGCCATGGCGGCCGAAGGATACTATAGAAGTTCCGATAAAGTTGCGGCCGTAGTTGTAACGAGTGGTCCAGGTGTTCAAAACCTATTAAATGGTGTATGTGGATGTTGGTACGATTCTATACCGGCATTTTTCATAACTGGTCAGGTAAACACGGCCGAAGATCTAAGTAATTTTTCATCAAAACCTAGACAAGCGGGGTTTCAAGAGATGCCCGTCACGGAACTCTTTGGTCACGTTACTAAAAAATCTTTACACGTTGAAACTGTGGATACTATAAATGACACTTTGAAAAACTTATTATCGGAACTAATAAAACCACGTTTTGGACCCGTTCTTATGGATTTACCCGTAAATATACAAATGAGTAGTATGCCTATAGATACACCCAAACCATCGTATCATTTTTTATGGCCTACTAAAACTGATACTAAATACGATTTAACGCCATTCATTAACGAATCAAAAAGACCACTTATAATTTTTGGTCACGGAGTTAAGTTAGCAAGAGTGACGAGCGAAGCTATGAATCTTGTTGAAAGTACAAATATACCTTTCGTAGTATCTTGGGGTGCATTTGATATATGTGGAACAGACCATGCTTTACGTATTGGTTCACATGGTGTTTATGGCGATAGATATGCAAATTATGCAGTTCAAAACGCGGACTTACTTATTATTATAGGTTCGCGTTTAGATAGTCGACAGACAGGTGGTAACGGGTCACTTTTTTCAAAACACTCAAAAAAAATTATGATTGATATTGATTTAAATGAAATAGAAAAGTTACCCGAAAGAAATATACACATAGATCACTCAATATGTACAGATCTAAAAGAGTTTTTTCTTAATTTACAAAATTCACCTATACAAGTACAATTTACAGATTGGAAAAACACATTAAATGATTGGAAAATCATATACGGTGAAGAATTAACAAGAAAAGGAGATTCTGCTGTGTATGATTACTTATCTGAATTTTTTAGAACTTTACCAGATAATTCTATAGTCATACCAGATCAAGGTGGTAACCTCGTGTGGACTATGCAATCCGCAAAAATAAAAAATAGTCATAAATTATTTACAAATTATGGAAATTCATCGATGGGATTTGCACTCCCGTGTGCTATTGGTGCAGCTATTGGTTCATCAAATAAGAAAGTGTTTTGTATAGACGGTGATGGTGGTTTTCAAATGAATATACAGGAATTGTTAACCGTTAAAAAGTATAACCTTAATATTGATATTATTATTTTAAATAATAGCGGGTATGGTATAATTAAACAGTTTCAAGATAGTTATTTCAACTCAGAATACGTAGCGACAGACAAATCTGAGGTATTTGGAGAAGATGTTAACTTTGTAAAAATAGCTGAAGCGTACGGTGTAAAAACATTAACAGATGTTCCTATTCCCGAAACACAAAAAATATACCCAAAACTTGAATTTGGTAATTCACTAGAAAATATGACACCTTATATTGATTTTGAATGTGATATGATAGTAGAAGTACCCCCTAAAAAGAATTTAGGATGGGTATAGTATAATCAACAAATTCTTGTATTCTTTCATTAAACGTTTTTTTAGGTTTCCAACCAAGTGAATAAATTAAATCTGGAGGTGCATCTTGGTTTCCGATACGCCCAGATACATTCTCTTCTATTAAATCATACTCAAACGTTTGTATATCCATAGCCCTTGCTATATACGTTAAAAACTCCAAATTCGATATATAATTACCGGTTGTATTATACGTTTTACCGGGTGGTTTTCTAATAATGAAATAAATCATGTCTACAACATCATGAATAGAGAACCATCTTCGACCAACAATTTCACCGTTATTAGAATGTAATATGAACTTTTCCTTATTTAATAGTTTTTTAATAGCTAAAACAGGAAAACGGTCTTCTTGACACATTTTACCAAAAGTATTATTCAATCTAACTATAGAACATGGTACACCGTAACTATTAAAATATGCATTACACATTTGTTCGCACGCATGTTTAGAAGCTGCATACATGTTCATAGATATACATCTACTATTTTCTTTACATAAAACTTTAAACTACTCTCATATAAAGAAAAAAAACATTGTATATATAAATGTCAGGTAACAAAAAAATATGGTATGCCCCTAATAAATTCGAGTCGTATGGCGAAGAAGAAATAAAGGCCGTTGAGGAATGTCTCAGAGACGGTTGGTTAGCAGGGTTTGGTAAACGTTCCATAGAATTTGAAAAGAGGACCGCATCACTCTTCGGTAAAAAAATGGGTCTTTTCGTAAACTCTGGAAGTAGCGCTATATTACTTGCACTCGCTTCACTTGATCTCCCAAAGGGTTCGGAAGTCGTTACACCCGCATGTGGATTTGCAACTACAGTTGCTCCTATTTTACAACTTGGTCTTGTACCGAAATTTTGTGATGTTGAATTAACAACATACGTACCCGCTCCATGGCAGGTAGTATCCACAGTAACACATCGAACAAAATGTATCATTGTACCAAATCTCATTGGTAACGTACCTGATTGGGAAGGTATTAGATCTGTTTGCCCCAATATACCTCTTATAGAAGATTCTGCAGATACAATTACTCGAACAGATTGTACACATATAAGTACTACGAGTTTCTACGCGAGTCATGTTATTACCGCGGGTGGAGTTGGTGGTATGGTTATGTTCAACAGCGAAGAACAATATAAACGCGCACTCATGTTTCGAGATTGGGGGAGAATTGGTGACAATATAGAAGAGCCATCGGAAAGGTTTAATCATTCAGTCGATGGTATTCCATACGACTGGAAATTTCTATATGGGGTCGCTGGCTACCATTTAAAAGCGTGTGAAATGAATGCTGCATTTGGTCTCGCACAACTCGATAAACTCGAAGGGTTCTTGAAAACCAGGCGACAATTAATAGAAAGGTACTTGGAAAACCTAAAAGACTGTTCGTATTATACATTACCAGACGATTCTAAAACCCCAAATTGGCTCGCTATACCTTTACAGTGTACTGATCGCCTCGGTATTGTAAAGTATCTCGAAGAAAATGATGTTCAAACCCGTGTAACGTTCGCGGGTAATATCACTCGACACCCAGCATTTAGAGAATTCAAACAGGAATTTGAAAATGCAGATATAATTATGAAAAATGGTTTCCTACTAGGTGCACACCATGGCATGACACTTGATGATGTTGATCGCGTGTGTAATTTACTTAAAAATTTTTCCAAAGGTAAATAAATGACAAACGTTCTAGTCACGGGTGGTTGTGGGTTCATTGCATCCAATTTCCTAAACATTATGAAAGAACGGTACCCCGAAATCAAATTTGTAAACTTAGATAAACTCGATTATTGTTCAAATATATTTAATGTAAAACCTGGTGTATCAACATTCGTTAAAGGTGATATATGCGACGAAGACTTATTAGGGTACCTCATAAAACAATACGATTTTGGTGCTGTTTTCCATTTCGCTGCAATGAGTCATGTAGATAACTCATTCAACGATCCAAAAAAGTTTACATTAAATAACACGTATGGTACACATGTTCTATTAGATAAGTTTCGTGAACTCAAACCAAACGTTGAATTTATCCATTTTAGTACAGATGAAGTCTACGGGGAATCTACCACTGACATACCTTTCAGTGAAGATACAGGTGTTTTAAAACCAACAAATCCGTACGCAGCGTCCAAAGCCGCTGCGGAAATGATTGTTCAGTCGTATATAGATTCGTATAAAATGAATATCAAAACAATACGGTGTAATAACGTATACGGACCGAATCAGTACCCAGAAAAACTTATACCTAAATTCAAAAAGGCGTTACGTAACGGGGCTATGTGTACAATTCATGGTACAAGAAGTTCAGAAATAAAACGTGCTTTCATGCATGTCGAAGATGTTATAGACGCTGTAGAAACCGTTTGGAAAAACGGTGAATGTGGTGAAATATATAACATCGCATCAGACGATGAGATATCGGTAATGGAAGTTACAAAACTCTTAATTAAAGTCGTAAAAAATACAGAAGAGTACCATAATTGGATAACGTATGTACATGACAGGCCTTTTAACGATTCTAGATATTACATATCATCAGAAAAAATAAAATCACTCGGGTGGTCACAAAAGAAAACGAGAGACGACCTTATTAATTTTCTCAGTCTATAACAAATAAATACAAAATGGCCGAAGAAATATCGTTCGTTTCTGTTTTAATTGTTATACTATTAACTATA
>JGI24006J15134_10000889_pt1 | contig 17445 bp, 24 predicted proteins | sample LinPmetageLP53_FD_15134 | JGI IMG/M metagenome (IMG submission 15134)
TGGTTCTAGCAGATACTGCTACCATTGGTATATAGTTAGGGTCCATTCTTGTTTGAGCCGCAATATGTTCTCTTTCTCTACGTAATGACTCTGGGTCATCGGTAGTTACCATTAACATACTTGCAGGCATTTTTCTCTCATAGAAATATCTATATAAGTTTTTGTCCATACCTACTAAGGTCAAAGCCTTTTCAAATATTGTAAGTATTGGTGACCATCCATATGTTTCGGTTGGTGAGAATTTAGATAAATGAATTATCTCCTTATCAGTAAAATACATATGCTGGTTTCTATGGTAATACTTATACATAGCAGGGTGAAGGTTTACAGTACAATCATCTTTAGTACATTTAGTTGATTCTTCTTGTACTACTTCTCTGTGTATAGGACAAAGGAAATGTGCATTTTTTGGCAGACCGGCAGAATCTAAATCAAATTCTACTAGAGCAGGGTTTAACCTTCTAATTTCTGTTGGTCTAGATGTAATGGAACCATCACCATTATCCGTATATTCTTTAGCAATATATAAGAAGCCATCATCTAAAGCGTTTACATCATGGTGAAATTGTCTCATGACTTCTTCTAAACTTTGGTCAAAAACATTACAATCTCTTATCCATTTCACTAAACGTATTTTTTGTTTTTCATCTGGCTTTTCAATTTTAGGGACAATATCTATACCACGTCTAAAAACCTCACTAGTTATATGTCCTAGTGGGCCTCTTATTTCTTCAACGGACATAGTAATAGTTTGTAAGTCTTGTACAAGCTGCTGACGATATGCCATTTGATGTCGAACCCATGTATTTACAATAGAGTCCAATCCAATTGTTGGGGCTTTGGATGTTTCCCCTGCAGATTTCATAACACCTAATAAGCTAATTTGTTTATTTAAATCCGCCATTTGCTGTTGCATTTGGGGTACTTGAGGCATGTAGTCAGATAATTTCATTATTAATCCCTGCTTAGTTTAGTCATATCTTGCATAGAAACTAGTTTTAATATATTGTCCATAGCTTTTTCTTTAAGCTCGAACTCTTCTGAGTGAGAAGCTACTCGTTCAATCTTTTGTTTCTCACCATTTGTTTTGTCAAGTTCTGCTCTTAACCTGTCTATTTCTATATCTTTTGATTCAATCTGGTGTTCTAACTCAGCTGTATCAACATCTGAGGTAAAATTAACATTCTCTAAGACACCTTGGCTACCAGCTTCTTTTACTAAGGCTATAAACTGCCCTTCAGATAACACAGTGACCGCTGGACTTTCATCAGGGATATCATCGTCAGCATTCATGCTTTTTAAATCTTCATGCCAAGTATTTAATACTCTCCATGTTCCAGCTTCGTCCTTTAAAGCTACATACTGCTGCCCTGACTCCGCCATCATATTACCTAAAACCATAATACTCTCCTAAAAACTTTTCTATTTATATTATACTATATTTTTTGTATTTACTACGAAACGGCACAAGCACTCCACCCACAAGTCTTACAGGTGTGACAACCAGACTCAAAAATTATATTTGGATTATCACAACAATTGTGTTCTGGTAAAGTCATATTTTGTTCTATCATTTTATTCTCCATTTCAAATCCATCCAACGTAGGTTGCTCAACTTTTTCTTTATTCCCTTTTACTAAAACTTCTTTTTCACGACTTCCTGCTCTATATACTGTAATACCTTTACACCCTTCTTCCCATGCAAGCATATAAGCATTCTCTACATCTTCCGAAGTAGCAGAATTTGCAAAGTTTATTGTTTTAGAAATTCCTGAATCGCAGGCTTTTTGAAAAGCTGCTTGCATTAACACATGGTCTTCAGGAGAAATTTCAGGAGCAGTAGCATATACCGCTTTTGCCCAATCTGGAACTTCGGGTACAGATTCTAAGGTACCGCCTTCGGCTAAGTAATCCATTAGGTCTTCTGAATAAAAATTATGTTTTTTAGCATCTGACTCAAAATATTTATTTATATAGTTTAAAGTTTTACCTTCTAGTATGTTTTGTTTCTTCCAAGCTAATGCAAATGTAGGTTCAATTCCACTAGATGTATCAGCTATCATTGATATTGTTCCTGTTGGAGCAACCGTTAATCTACAGTGATTTCTAAATCTTTCTGTTTCTCGGTCGTAGTTACTGTCCTCCCAAGCTGGAAAAGTACCTCTTGATTCTGCAAGTGCTAAAGATTTTTTATCAGACCAATCTCTAACTTTAGACATAATAGATAACCCAATGTCTTTTGCTAAGTCAGAGGAATAAGGAATTTGCATTTGTATAAGTAAATCAGCAAACCCCATAATACCTAATCCAATTTTTCTTGTAGCCTTAGTCATCTTTTCTATTTCAGGTGTAGCATATTTATTTGCATCAATAACATTATCTAAAAAATGTACTGAGGTGTTTACTACTTTTTCTAATCTAGACCAATCTATTTTTTCTTCCCATCCATGAGTAGGCCCCTCAGAAGGAGTATAAAATTTAGCCAAGTTTATAGAACCTAAATTGCAAGATTCATTCCCAAGTAATGGTTGTTCACCACATGGATTAGTAGCAATCATTTCTCCATACTGACTAATAACATGATTGTCTTTATTAACTCTATCTAAAAATATCATGCCGGGTTCACCATTTCTCCATGCCCCAGCCACTATTTTGTTAAAGACATCTCTTGCATTAAGAGTTCCTGCTATTTCGTTAGTCTTAGGATTGATTAAATTATAATCCATATTATTTTTAACGGCTTTCATAAAATTAGAATCTACTCCAACTGAAATATTGAAGTTGTGGATTTCTCCTTCAACAGATTTACAAGATATAAAGTCTAATATATCTGGGTGATAGATAGACATAACAGCCATATTAGCCCCATCTCTCTTACCACCTTGGGTAATCATAGAGGACACTCTTGAAAGTGTCTTAAGTACTTCTATGGGACCACATGCAATTCCATGAGTAGATTGTATTTTATCTCCTCTAGGTCTCAAGTGAGATAAAGAAAATCCTGTACCTCCACCAAACTTCTGGACCATTGCAGTATCAGAAGCAGCTTTCATAATATCTTCCATACTATCTTCTAGGGGTAAAACAAAACAAGCAGATAAAGTACCTTGTTCAGTTCCAGCATTCATTAATGTTGGTGAATTAGGTATAAACTCTAAAGTTGACATAATAGAATAAAAATCTTTAGCTGTCAGTTCTGCCTCTACATCTAAGTCCATGTAGTCAGTATCAATTTTAGATACTGCCTTAGCCACTCGCATAAACATTTCTTCAGGAGTTTCAATAACTTCATTGTTTGAATTTTTTAAGAGATACCTGTGCTTTAATATAATATTAGCTTGGTCTGTAATTAGGGCTTTGTTTTCAATTTGTGTGTTTAGTTTATCTCTTATTATCATTTTTTAATAGTCTCCTGTTAGTTATTTATTTTCTGTGTCCACAATATAGACAAAGTCCTCGTTCTGGTACCCAAAAGTTTGGATTGCAAACAGCCTCCTTGCATTGCGGATTTGGAGCTGACTCAGCTATAACACTAGGGTTAACTGGCTCCATCTGTAATGGGTTAGAAGCAGGTGTATCGTTAGGGGTAGCCCCTTTCATCTCATCTTGTCCTTGCCTTCTGCTTTCGGGGGTCTCACCCGGACTCATAGCATTCAACCAATCCGTAGCACTGCCTAAGTCCACAAATTTATATGCCGTGTCATGAACAGCCTGTAAAGCCATAGCAATTGAAAAAAAAGCATCACCATGTCCCATAGGGGTATCAGGGGCTTTCAAATCATTACTGACTGACAAAATCTGTTGCTTCTGTCGCTCATCCTTTATTAGTTTTAATATACCATCAAGAGCAAATTTTTCGAAGACATGTGCCATGGTATTTTTACTCTTTCTTGTGAAATGCATAGACCTCCATCGAACGTCTAATCCACGGTCTTCTAACTCACCTCTGGTGTTATCTACATAGCCTGAATTTAAATCAAAGTTTTCTGCAACTTCATTTAAATATTCAATTTGGTCTGAGTAACTCCAGCCTTCTAAAAAGGATTGGTGAACTTGTTCTATTTTTTCTCCTCGTTTTCTGAATATAACTAGATGCGAAGGATGTCTTTTTTTCCCCACATCAAACCCTCCGAACATTTCGTCCCCTGTTTCCCAGCCTGTATATTTTTTTGTTGCCGGACAAGACCTTAAAGTTTCATCTTCACAATTTACTATATCCTCCTCATGAAAATAAGACTCTGTAGCAAAATGAGGAATCAACATAAACTCAGAAGCAAATGATTTAGGTCTGGCTTTTTGTTGAGCCAATAAATATTTCTCATCCATTATCTCAGGAGCTAAAACCCTTCGTCCGGGTACTGGGTCTAATGCAGGAAGAACTCTAGCTTTAAATCTAGGGTCTTCTTGAAGCTTTCCTAGTAAATCTCCCGGCATCATAGGTGTTCCAACCACAATTACAGGAGCTTCTTTCAATGGTATGAATAAGCTTTCTGTCATAAAATGGTCTTCAACCTTTGTTATTTGCCCCATATTCAAAGGATTCTCTGGGTCTCTTAAAACGTCATCCGCAATCAGAGCTCCATTCACGTGCATACCCCGCTTAAAAGAAAATAATCCTCCATGCATTATATCCATAGGTTTGTTGTTCTTATAAAACCTAGCAGAAAAATCTGCTTTAGGGTTTCTGTTTACAAGTAGTTCGGGGATAATAGGATTTCTAGCAACAGTTTTATTTATTTCAGCAATGTGATACCTTGCCATACCATCACTATAAGATAAATAAAGTATAGACATATCTCTAGGAGCTTTTAATAATCTCCATACGCTAAAGGCATGTCCTAAAATAGTTGATTTAAAGTGTCCTCTAGGTAATACACCTACGTAATTCAAACCAGTTTCTAAGCATTCTTCAATGTCTTCTGCAAGTAGACTTACATGCCAAGCTTTAAAATACTCAGGGTTATCATAAGAAAGAGCCCAGATGTTCTCAATAAAATCTCTGAAAGAACCAACTTCATATTTCTTTTGGTCCTTGAGACCATCAGAAAGCATGTTAAATGCTCCCTCGACACTAATAATGTCTTTAGCCATATTATATATCCCTGTGTTTTTGCTCGATTGTTTTTAGTTTTACTCCAATCCTTTGTAAAGTTTCTTGGTCAGCTACTTCTTCAATCAAAACATTCATAATATCTTGAACAAACTCAAGGTTTATCATTCCTTGAAGTACTTCCCTTTGACCTTTTATTCCAATATCTGCCGCCCTAGCTGCATCTAAAGCTCTATCAAAATGAAGTTCTGTCATTTCTCTCGTTGCTTTATTAGCTATCTCAGTATAACCATCTAGTTGTTCGGCTTGTAATCTTGAAAATCTTTGACCTTCTGATTCAGCTAAATCTCTTTGGTTGTCCGCTATAGCAACTGCTTTTTGTTCGCCCCATTTTTCTTTCTTAGCCCACATATATATTGTAGGTGGTGCTACAGCATGTTCATCTGTAGAAATTTCGTTAGCGATTTGTTTAGCTGTTTTATTTCCTTGAAGAAATAATTCCATAGCTTTTAATTTAATTGTTTCTGGGATATGTTTAGGCATAATTATTGATATATATTGTTATCGTCCATCATTCCATAACCATCATCAGAAGCATGTTGGGAATCAATGTTCCCTCCTAAGGGGCTTCCATCAGAGTTTAGAAATTGTGAAAAGTCCCAATATCCTGTTTTATCTGTATGTGCTGTATAACAACTCGGAACTTTTATTTTTGCCCCATGAGGTAGTTTTACTTCATTATATTCCATTCCTATTTCACCTCTAGTACAAATCCCAGCCCATATATGTTCTTGCTCTACAATTGGTTTATAGTTTTGTCTTTTTAAAAGAGTACCTGTAGTTCGTTGCAAGCCTTTCACTTCCTGATTACTAGCACATTTAGCAAATTTACACCAAATAACTGTGCCATATTTCTTTTTTACGTCTTCAATAGTAGGTAAATTTTTGGGATATTTGTCTTTATATTCCCTTTTCTTTACTTCCTTCTTACCGGGGAAAGCCATCTGAAACCCCCGTACCACTTTCTGTAATCCACCTGAACCTATCATACTAGAACCTCCTTTTGTTCCATAACGCAATGCATGCTGCATCAGCGTAATCTTGTTCTGGGAATTTATCTCCCCACTTTTCTATGGCAAACGCCTTTATATCATCTTTTTTAGCATTGCCCTTACCAACAATAATTTTTTTCCACCGTCTATTATCTATAATTGTAGTAGAAATATCTTCTTTTAATAGAAATGCCCATGCTGCTCCAACTACATTTGCTATAGCAATTGTTGCTTTAGGGTTCTGTATAAATATAGCTGCCTCAATAGCAGCAAAATCTACTTTATTTATTGTACTTAATTCTTCTGAAAATTCTCTAGTCATATTAGGAAATCTTAAGTCAAAAGATTTTTCCTTGCTATGCCATTTATATAAAGAAACAAGTTTTTCTTTATCATCTATGAGTGCTCCATGTATAGCTAGACTTGAACAGTCCAATCCTAAATATCTAATCTTGAGCCCCCTTAGTCCTTAGAGTAACAACTCTACTTACAGTCCCGTAAGCCTTGCGATAAGTTTCCAACAACCCTTTTACAATACGTAATTCAGCCTCTTGCTCAATAACATCTCTCTTGACCTGTTTTAGTTGTTTATTTTCTGTCATAATCTCACCCCGAATCTCATCTTTTGTAGGCTTTTTCTTGTTTTCGGCTTCATATTTTTGACCGAGTTTGTACAAAGAAGCAGAATAGCCTTCATTAAATGAAGCTTCTAGAGCTCCTAAAGTAGCTTCAATTGTTGCTACCTTTGTTTCTAGAAAGGCTTCATAGCCGCCATACATAGTTAAGAACCCCTCAAGTTCTTTATCAGAATATTTATCTAACTCTGAAAAATTTAGGTTTTCTCTTTCTGCTAGGTCAGGACTAAATATAGGTATACCTAATAATTCTGCTTTCTTTCGAGCTCTACCCAAAGCTTTCATTGGGGTCCATTTGGTTTCTCTTTCTTCCATTAAATTAAATCTCCACCTTTCTACAAGCACACCATGTAGCTCCCCCGCAATTTTCAGGTCTAGCTAACATTTCTTGAATAGTAAAACATCTATTTAAAATATCATCCCATGCTTGTATATTACGTTCAACCAAAAAGCTTTTTATTTTCTGGTCATTTTTATTCTCATATAAAACTGTTCCTATATCATAATTTCCCATATTTAAATATATTTGAAGTTGGACTGAGTGCTCTGGCTTTGGACTTCTAAGCTTACTAAAACCATTAGTATTTATTGATTTTAACTCTACAGGCATATGATTGTAAGTAGCATGATTAATTATAAAATCAATCCTTCCAGAAATAGGTGGAATATCTTGTTTTACTGATAATTCTCTATCTATTAAAATGTTTAATTTAGATAACCATTTGTCTACACGGTCTTCTAAAGAGTTACCGTTTTGAAAAATTCGCTCTAATTTTGCTGGTAAAGTTTGGTCTATCATTAGCCCGTTATAACAGAGCCACAAATATCTGTCACAAGGGTTACCTAAAGCTGATGGGTAGAACACTCCTGCTTTAGGAGCTTGCATGACACCCTCTAAAGAAGCGTCTATCATCTCTTCTAACCATAGGTCAGCAGGAGCATTGACAGTAGTTTTCCTAGACTTTGCCGGTTTTTTTACTGACTTAATTTGGTTAATTCCTGCCATAATATATCCTTAATTTTTTTTAATGTTTTTTCTTTTATGTGTAAAATATACTCTATGTCTTCCATAGACTCTAAAACCTTATCTCTTTTTCTATCCCTCTTACCTAAATGTCCATATACCCCATCTGCCTCAACTACCATTTTTAGTTCTGGTATATAAAAATCTACTATATATGGGTGGTAATAAGCCTGTTCTTCATACCGTAACCCAAACTCATCTAAGCATCTAGCAATTAAAATTTCTTGGTCTGTATAATCTCTAGGAGGTAAGTTCACTTTTCATCTCTTCAAATAGTTCTGGGCTAGCTAAAAATTCATTTTTAATACCATTTAATCCTTGAGCATTTATATCCTTATACTTATACCAAGCACCCTTTTTAATTATTACATTCTGTTCAAGCCCATCTCTAATATAAGTTTCAACTAAGTCAATTCCTCCCTCAACTCTAAAAGGAACAAGTGCAGAATCCCAGTTTTCTCCACCAGTTTTTGTTTTTCTTAACCTAACATTCATGTCGAATCCAACCTTTTTATCCCCTTCGGTTATCCAACCTTTTCTTTGTACTTGAAGGATAGAGTGGGAAAAGAATACTTGTCCTTGACCTGCTGGCATGTTATCTAATGCAACTGGACCCATGCTAGCACGGACTTGATTTATTGCCACAAAAGCAGAACCATTTTGTAAGTGGGGAAACAGTTTTGGAAAGGAGCTATTTACAAATCTTGCTTGCCAAGCCATTGGATTATAACCAAAATCTTCTACAGATACATTAGAAGGAACTAATCCTGCAATGCTATCAAGTACAATTACCTCAAATCCAGCTATCATAGCTTCTCTTATGTGTTCCATTGCCTCTTCTCCTGTAGTAGGTTGAGAGACTAGTATCTTTTGGTCATCAATTCCACAGGTAGCCATCCAGTCCTTATCATAAGATAACTCAGTGTCTACCCAAACAGCTTTTCCTCCCAGCTTTTGAGCATTTACAACTATCTGTGAAGCTAAATAAGATTTCCCTACATTAGTTGGTCCGTATATAAGAGTCATTTTCTTAAAAGGTATTCCTCCACCAGTAAGCCTGTCTAGTGCTGGAACATTAAAGGGTATTCTATTTGTAGTGAAGCTATCACTATCCCCTTTTTGAAAGTTTAGGTTTTTGTTTTTTAATAATTTTTCAATTGCATCTTCTGCATTTTTATCCATTTTTATATCTCCTGCGAACTGTTTCTGCCCAAGCTAAATAAGTAGCACAAGTCTGTATTAGTTCAATAAATAATTTAGTTTCGTTTTGTCCATACACCTCTCTAGCAATATCACCATTTCTTTCAACGGTAATAATGTTCCACCAAGAATCATCGTGGTCTTGAATACCCCATATTTTATCTTGCCGCTCTCTTTCTGCTAGCACAGCTTCAAGAACTACCATTCGAATAGATTCAGAGGAGTTACTTAGAGTCATCTAGCATGTCCTCAATTTGGGTATCTACTTTATCTTTTAGTACATCCCAAACAACGTCAGCAACTACTTTTGCTTCCTCAAGTTGGGCTTCTAGTGGCAACTCCGTATCTATCTGGTCTATTGTTAAGTCTACTCTACCATATTGGTTTTGTTCTAATGGACCCACTCTAAATGTAAATCCTAAATGTGCACTAACTTTTGGCATTTGCCTTCTCCTTTATTCCTTTGTATGTTTTCACAAAGGGTAATGTTTCAATTTCTTTTTTTGGTATTGGGTGAATCCAACTTAAATAGGTTGGATTTTGAGCAGGCTTGTCAAAAGGACATTTTTCAAAGTCTTTTGTAAGATGCTTGTTTTCTAAAAACCATGAGCGTATTTCATCCATAGGGGCTTTATACAAAGTGTCTGTCGTATTGCAATAATGTAAAAGCCATTCTGCTTCGGTTGAGAGAAACCATCCTATCTTCTTTGCTTCTTCGTTACTTATAATTTCAAAAGCTAAATTGTCTGTCCTACCTGCCGCCAAATCATTTTTTATTTCTGCTGTAGTCGTTCTTCCATCATCGTAAATAAGATTCACGTCAAGGCCCATGTTTTGATATTTTTTAATATTTGATACATCCTCTACATTTTTTATATTCTTTCGCCCTGATAGCCAATCAATTATTAGTTTTTCTCCTTCGTCACCAACTGGAGCTTTTTGCTCCCAAGTATGTACTTTCATTGGTTATTCTCCTCATCATTAAAATGCAATAGTAACATCGCATAGTGTATTATCTTTAGTATATCTTTACGAGGTGTTCCTTTTTTATCATATCGGGAAGCGTACTTGAGAATGTTGCTCCTGCAGAAAGCTTTAGCGTCTCCACAAGCTGCTATAAAGTCTAATGTCTGAACTTCACCCTCACTGTAGTGCTGGTCATATGTGTTATCCACATAGTCAGATATTTCTTTTAGTATCGTTTTTTCGTTGTATTTTCCCATTTGTTTTTCCTACTTATATTCTAGCAGTTTTTTAGTCCCAGTCAATGTAGTCTTCCAGCTCCGCAGGTTTATAATTTTTCTTGGTCGCCCACGAAGGAGAACAGACTTCCATATCAACCTTTAATGGTACATTTAATGTGTTCTCTTCAAGTAAACTCTGTATTTTATATGGAATAGTATTAAACTCACTGTCATGTATTTCACATATAATTTCATCATGTACTTGTAATAGAAGATTACTTTTTTTGTCTAGTAAGTAATCATCTATAACTAACATTCTTTCACTAAGGATATCTGCACTAGTTCCTTGTACAAGATAATTTACCCCTTTATAAGCAAACTGAGGGTTTATTTTGTACTGTCTCCCATATCTATTTTTTACCATCCCTCGTAATTCTACCTTTTTTACTACTTTGTCAAAAAAATCTTTAGAACCCTCCATTCCCTCAAAGTATTGTTTCTTAAACTTACCTGCTTCCCTTGGATTAGTTCCTAGTTGTTGTGCAAGTTTTTTATTACCAATACCATAAATAGTGCCGAAGGTTATAGCCTTAGCATATTGTCTATACTCTTTAAATCTAGGGGAGGACTCGTCTATACCAAAGGCTAACTTAGCCGCCTCACTATGAAAATCTACATCATTCTTATTTAAAATAGCGTCTATGGTTTCATTTCTAAAATAAGACATAAATACCCTAACTTCCATCTGTTGGTAATCAAACCCTATTAGGGTATGGTTAGGACGAGGTACAAATAACCTGCGGATAGCTAATTGTTTAGTATCTGAATCATTGTAGGTATCACCCCCCATAAAAGACCATGTAGATAACACCTCATCAGATAATTCGGTATCCATTGTTATTCCCTTTTGGGATACCATAGCAGATATATTATTACGAATGTCTATTTTATCTTGGTCTGTTAAATCTCTCTCGTGTAGTTTAAAATGATTTCTTGGGATATTCTGTAAATTAGGTTCTCTAGAAGATAATCTTCCGGTAGCTGTTCCCCAATTACAAAAATTGGTGTGCATAACATCAGTTTCTAAATAGGGGTCAAGATATGTAGAGCCAAGTTTTTCTAAAGTTCTGTACTGTCTTATTAGTCCTGCCATTCTGTGATTTATATTTATTAGAGCCGCCTCATTCCAAGACTCATTCCCTTTACCGGTCTTCACAGGAGACTTAATGCCCATCCCGTTAAAGACTTCTCCTATTTGCTTAGGGCTTGAGATGTTAAATTCTTCTTCTGTTTTACCACATAAGGCAAGTATTTGCTGTCTTACCTCACCTAAACGCTTTAATAAAGCAGTTTTTGTAGCAACAGCATAGTCTTTATCTACTGAAATACCCAGCATTTCCATCTTAAATAAAACCTTACTAAGCTTTTTTTCCAGCTCAAAGACCTTATTCTGACCAGTTTTTTCAATCTTTTTTAAGTAATCGTTATAAATTCTAGCTGTTAATATAACATCTTTCTTACAATACTCTCCTAAAAAGTCCGGTGGAGCCATAGAAAAGTCTTTATTCCACTTATTAGACCTTAGAAATTTCTTTGTGTCAATATCATATTGAACAGCCGCTTCTCCGTAAGCACGCTTCCCCGTAGGTGTTAAGCCTAACTCCTTGATGTCTGAATGTTCGATGAGTCGAACCATAACGATTACATCAATAAGCTCTTTACTCGTAACGTCCAAACCGTCTTTTTCTAAAAAATGTAAATCAAACTTTAAATTATAACCCACATAAGATTTAACCGACTGGTTTAAAATAGATATAAGTTTTTGAAGTGCTTCCGTTTGTAGGTTTTCTCCAAGATGATGCCTGAATGGGTAGTATTGCACAAGTCCATCTGGGTTAGGAGAACCGACTCCAACACCACAGATTTGGTTAGACCCGTAAGCATCTAACCCATTCGTTTCGACATCAACTACAAGAGTCGGTGCTACCTCTAATACCGACTGTAGCTGCTTGAGACTTTCCTCAAAGGTACGATTATTTACAACCGACACAGTCTCAATTAAAATAATTCATCATCATCGTCAGCTGTTGATTTAGCTATATCAATGATGTCAGTGTTGCCATATCTTTCTAGATAATAGTCTTTTATAAGAGGTAGCTCTTCAGTTTCTTTTACTTTATCAGCAGGTATCTCATCTATTTTAGGAGTAGCAGTAATTGAATAAGAAGTATCAAAGGCACCAGCCCCAGTTCTTTTTATTCTTAAAACTCCTTTGTTCAATGCACCCCAATCGCTGTAAACATCTACTAATTGATTCCAAACATGGTCACTTCTCCCAAACCCTAAAGGAACAATTCTAAAATCATTTATATCTTCTCTAAACACCTTCTTGCCTGCTGGACCTTCTATTTCCATCCAGTCCTCGCTACGCTTCTCGGAGTGAATTATGTTGTGCACATACGCCCAAAAAGCAAACTTGTGGGAAGGTCTTGCATCTTCAGGTACACCACTTGTATCTACCTTCTCGTCCTTTATTAGATTTGTCCAACGATTGCCTACCCTAAAGGTATACAAATATATCTCATCTAAAAATTTGTCGTTTTCTTCTCCCGTTGCTACAGAAGTTAGAAATAACTGGTCTCCATCTTTTAGCCACACTTCTCTTCCCGCAGCTCTTTCGGGCAAGGGTCGTTTAGCGTCATCTCTGCCTTGGGCAATTCTGGCTATTCCACTCATATAAATCTCCTCTTTTTAAAATATTGTTTTATTTTTCATTACCTTATGCAAGGTACTTATGTCACTAATTTCTTGTACATCTTTATATTTTTTTGGTAACTTTAAATATGATATAAAAAATCTACCCTCCATGTCAAGTGTGGCTTTATGGATTCCTTTTTTACCAGCATCGTCATTGTCTAAAGCTAGCACCACTTCTTGGGGGTGTAAAGAACTTATCAACTCTACCTGCTTTTTCGATACACTAGCACCCAATACAGCAACACTTGAATAACCAAATTGACTCAACCACATACAATCTAAAGCTCCTTCAACCACATATAACGCCTTTGTGTCATACAATTGGTTTATACCAAATAAACTTTGAGATTTAGCAAAGCCTTTAGAAAATAAATATTTAGGTATTGCTTGTTTTCTTCGTGCTATCCAACCTAAAACTTCATCATCCTGTGTTTCTACCGGTATCATAAAATCTAAAAATTCATTTACCCTACAACCCCACTTCATAGTTGTCTCTTGAGTAAACCCTCTATTGTATATCCAGTGGTTCACAGGGATATCTTGTAATACATCCGGTTGTTTATAGGGTTCTGGAGTTTCTATTATCTCATCAATGTCATCCAACATAGAAAAATCTAGTTCCCATGCCTTAGCTTCAAACTCATCTTCTATCTCATCCCAAGATTTACCTGATAACTTCCAAATAAAATACTTAAGATTACCTTGTCCACACCCTGCAAAGCAAATCCACACCCCTTTGTCCAAATTGATAGAACAGGACTCTCTTCTATCTTCGTGAAAGGGGCAATGAATTATAAATTGTTCTTCATTTGGTACTGATATACCATATTTAATTAGTACAGAGTACCAATCTATCATTATCTATCCTTCTTATTTTTTCTTAAAAATAGAACCACCTCATTACGATATCCATTTTCATCAGAAGCAATACCTTTACGTATGTCTCCTACTGTGATATCCATAATAGGTCTTCCATATCCCTTACTTCTTGCAGATTTTACAACAATATTGCTATCGTCTTTAGTATTACTGCTTGAAAGCCAGTCTAAGATTCCCATAATAACCTCCTGTTTTTAAAAGTCTTCCCATTCATAATCAGGGAGCTCTTCTATATTTCCATTATTTACAGCCCATTGCATCACCGTTAGGTCTTTTGCTAACTCACCATCACGGTATTTTTGAAACTGTACTAGTCTCTTATCATCCTCGTGTTCTAAAGCACACATAGCTATAGCTACATCCGCAGCTCTTATTAAAGCATCACCAAATGCTACTTGGTCAGCTCTAGGTGGAGTAAACATATTAGCTGCATCCCTTGTGGCCTGTGTAGAAACCATAATTGGAGTATTAGTAGAAGTTGCTAAATTCTTTAGCCCATAAAACAACGAGTGGGACTGTTCCCAAGCTGCTTTTTTTGCATCAGAAGTAGCAACTAAGTATACCCCATCAATTACTACAAATTCTGGGTTATGCTTTCGCACCAAACCAGCAATAGCCTCAATTGATATTCCCATCTGTCCTGAAATATGGTCACAAATTAATAAGGATTGCGAGTCTGATTCTTCTAGAAATTTAATATACTCTTCCTCGTTTATTGGTTCTCCATGCCTCAAGGCTTTGTGGGACAGATTATAGCCCTTCATCTTAGCTAAAACTACATCAAGTCTCATGTTTATAGCAGTATTGGGCATCTCAGTAGATATCAATAAAGTCCTTATACCATGATTGACAGCTGTAGCTGCTGCGTGTACACACATCCAAGTTTTACCAATGGTAGGTCTAGCAAACATAGCAATCAATTCGCCCGGCATCCACCCAACACCGGATGAATTAATACTTTTAAAGCTAGTGGGTATCCCCATTAAACCATCACCCATTTTTCTTTTAGCAGTTCTTTCTTTCCACTCATCTAAACGAGTTAATTTACCACTATCGTATGCTTGAACGTCTTCATCAAAAACTATTTCAATATCTGTTAACCCCACCATAATATTTGATAGTGCTTTTTTGGGGTTTTCTTTTACTAGCTCTCTTTGTTTTTGTACTGTAGATACTACCGCTCTCTGTAAGACTTGGTTTTTAAAAATCTCTACAGCATACTCAAAATTAACTGATTGTGAAGTTTTATCTAAAGTAGGAAAGTTTTCCGCTAGCACTTCGGGTGAAGCAAATTCTCCATATTTATCAAAATGATTTAATACAAATTTATAAGCATCTCCATGCCTAGCAAAATCTTTCTCAGTATGTTTAAAAGAACGTAAATTAATTTTTGTGTCTAACCCAAAGATTAGGGCTGATTCAATATATTCAAAGTTCGGCATTACTCTCCTTTTTTCGTGTACAAGACTCTATTTTTATCAGAATATATTAAATAGTTTACTTGAGGAGTATTGTAACTGTCAACCACGGTCTTTGCGTCCTCAAACGTGTCATACTCACCTTCAGTCCAAACATCGCCTCCGGCCTCCTCGGCTATAACTCTAAACAAACTTTTCGATATTTTATTCTTTGGTTTTTGTATCAGTCTTCCTTTTCGTCTTATCCGTCTTGGCATAAGCCCACTCCCTTAATTCTTTTATAACTTCTTTTAATCTTTTTCTTTTTGATGCTGTAGGTAACCATGCAGAATCTAAAAACATATATTCACGCCACAATTTTCTCATTTTAGGATTACCATATCTTTTTATTGACCAATATATTTCAGGATTATCTGGAATCATATAATAACGTATACCTGCTGTAAAATATGGTACAGATACTTTTCGGTCATTTCTGTTTATACAGTTTAATATCGCACATGCAACATGAGCAGAACCATGCTCTTCTATGTTATTTTTTAATTTATGCATCTCATTCCCAATAAAACCAACACCTTTATACTCAGCCTTATATTTTTCTTTATATAAAGCACCAAATAATTCGTATAAATCTTTAGCATTTAATTTATCAAGGGCTATCTGTTTCATCTGACTCGGTTTTAAATTTGTCTCTTAAAGATTGTCTTACTTTATAAGCAGACTCTCCTAAATCTTCGGTAATTTCTTCCATGGTCAAACCCTCTAATTTTAGCTGTAAAAATAATTTTTCTTTATTTTCTAACCCTTGAGCTTCTACCCATAAATTTGCTTCGATTTCATCTGAATAAGTACCGGGGTCAATTAAAGCTTTAGATATTTCAAAAGGTACTACATTAGAATCTAAATATGTCAAATCTATACTCCTTTGCAATGGTTGACGCTGTGCCTTACTGATTAATGTTCTGATAGTATTTACCAAAGATGTATGTAGATAGGTATGAAAAACAACCCCTCTGGAGTCATCATAGGCTTTTGCAGCCTTTATAAGAGCAATTCGTAGTTCTTGAGCTAAATCTTCATTGTCTAACCCAACAATAAAAGAATTTGATACCATTTTTTGTATCTTAGGCTCCCACTGTAATATTAATTTGTCGTTTATTTCCAAAGTCTTTTGTTCGTTTTTAAATCCAAATGGATTAATTATTACAGTAATATCATGCTAACACATTTTATACTCAATGTGCAACTCGTTTTCCCCTGTAATAACACCCGTTAGAACAGTATATATTATTATACCCACTATTATACTTTTGTATTATCTGACTTCGTTTTCTATAGAAAGGTACACGACAGTAAGAACAGTTTATTTTTATATTGTAATATTGGAAATGACAAGAGCCATCATGTACTAGTTTTGTACTAATTTCCTCACATATTTTGCAGTGCCTAACATTCTTCATTTTCTTTGCCCGAATAGTAGGTACATTATTTTGTTTCAGTACTTTGTATATATACTGACGGGACACACCAAAAGCATCACCGATTTGCTGAAGTGTATCATGTGGGTTATTATATCTATGTTGTATGATTTTAGAAGTCTGAGAGACTTGCGTTCTCTTTCTCATAGCCTTTTACTGCTGAAATGATATCGTTTTTCCATCTTGTTGATAATTCATTCGTAGTTAGGTCACTTGATTGAGTACCTATTCCTAAAATATTTCCCACAGCTGCTTGCATTCTAGTCCATTGTGCATCTGTAAAAGATACTGTTACGTCTGGCATTATTTATTCTCCTTTAGTTTTTCTACTTCTTCTTTTAGTTTTTTAATTTCCATTAATAATATTACTGATAGTTTGTCGTAAGAAACACTTTCAGGTTTGTTATCTTTATAGTTTACTATTTCCGGAAAGATTTCATGTACTTCTTCTGCTATCAAACCAATATCTTTTACACCTTCCATAGCAGAATTTTCATTCCACTCGAAGTCTACAGGTCTTAAATTATCAACTTTATTTGAATCTAAAGCAATATCTATAATGTTTCTTTTATATTTTCGAGAGGATGATTTAGATAGTACTACATTGGAACCATTATGTACTAAGTCTGTACCACTCCCAGAACCTAATTGGTTTAATACAAGCCCACCATTATAAAATGTTCCTCTTATAGTTCCTTCCGTAGCAAAGCTCACTTGGTTAGCAGCAGATTGATACATACCTGTATCTGTATCCCCATTAAATGTGTA